>Ga0256408_1000039_pt1 | contig 290737 bp, 243 predicted proteins | sample PhyAR1_FD_185998 | JGI IMG/M metagenome (GOLD analysis project Ga0256408, IMG submission 185998) | Leaf surface microbial communities from alfalfa plants in UC Gill Tract Community Farm, Albany, California, United States - DLSL A.R1 | ecosystem: Host-associated > Plants > Phyllosphere >... | reverse complement strand
ACGATCAGGTCGGCGCGGTGACCGGGCAGGTCGCATCCGGCGGCACCACCGACGACAACCGCCCGACCATCAGCGGCACCGGCGCGGAGGCCGGCAACACCATCACGGTGTACAACAACGGCGCGGTGATCGGCACGGCGACGGTGCAGGCGGACGGCGGCTGGTCAATGACCCCGACCCTGCCGCTGGCGGACGGGCTCTACACCCTGACCGCCACCGAAAGCGACGCGGTGGGCAACGTGACCCCGGCCTCGCCGGAGTACGCGATTAACGTGGTGACCGTGGCGCCGAACCCGCCGGTGATCACCAGCGTGGAGGGCAACGCGGAGCCGAACAGCGGCGCGCTGCAGAAGGGCGACGTCACCAACGACAGCACCCCGACCCTGAGCGGGTCGGCGGTGGCGGGCGGCACGGTGACGGTGTTCGACAACGGCGCGGCGATCGGCACCGCGGTGGTCGACGGCAGCGGGGCGTGGAGCTTCACGCCGTCAGCGCCGCTGGCGGAGGGCAACCACAACCTGACGGCCTCGGTGACCGACAGCATCGGGCAGACCAGCCCGGCGACCGGGGCGTTCGACATCGTTGTCGACACCATCGCGCCGGAGCCGGTGACCGGCCTGACCGTGACCGACGACGTCGGCGCCGAGCAGGGCGCGCTGAGCGCCGGGCAGGTGACCGACGACAACACGCCGACCTTCGGCGGCAGGGCGGAGGCCGGCAGCACGGTCACCGTCTACGACAACGGGGCGGCGATCGGCAGCGCGGTGGCGGACGCCAGCGGCGCCTGGTCGTTTACGCCGGGCGCGGCGCTGGACAACGGCGCGCACGACTTCACCACCCGGGTGACGGACGCGGCCGGCAACACCAGCGCCGAGGGCGAGCACCTGGTGGTGACGGTGGACGTCGAGCCGGGGCTGGTCGCGCTGACCGGCCTGGTGGACGACGTCGGCGCGGTGACCGGCGCCGTCGCGCAGAACGGCGTGACGGACGACACCCGCCCGACGCTGAACGGCACGGCGAAGGCGGACAGCGTGGTGACGGTGATGGACGGCGCGAACGTGCTGGGCACCACCACCGCGAACGCGAACGGCGGCTGGAGCTTTACGCCAACGGTTGACCTCGGCCAGGGGCTGCACAGCCTGAGCGCGACGGCGGTCGACCCGGCGGGCAACAGCAGCACCAGCGGCAGCTGGAGCTTCACGGTCGACTCGGTCGCGCCAACGGCGCCGACCATCGACTCGGCGGCGGACGACGTGGGCAGCGTGCAGCCGCAGGCGATGGCCAGCGGCAGCGCGACGGACGACCCGACGCCGACGCTGAGCGGGCGCGCGGAGGCCAACAGCACGGTGACGATCTCGGACCAGAACGGCGTGATCGGCACGGCGACGGCCAGCGCCAGCGGGAGCTGGACGTTCACCCCGAGCGTGCGGCTGTCCGAGGGCGAGCACCGCTTCACGGTGACGGCGACGGACGCGGCGGGCAACGTGAGCGATCCGTCCAACACCTTCGTGCTGACGCTGGACTTCACGGCGCCTGACGCCAGCCTGGTGGCGATCACCGGGGTGAACGATCAGGTCGGCGCGGTGACCGGGCAGGTCGCATCCGGCGGCACCACCGACGACAACCGCCCGACCATCAGCGGCACCGGCGCGGAGGCCGGCAACACCATCACGGTGTACAACAACGGCGCGGTGATCGGCACGGCGACGGTGCAGGCGGACGGCGGCTGGTCAATGACCCCGACCCTGCCGCTGGCGGACGGGCTCTACACCCTGACCGCCACCGAAAGCGACGCGGTGGGCAACGTGACCCCGGCCTCGCCGGAGTACGCGATTAACGTGGTGACCGTGGCGCCGAACCCGCCGGTGATCACCAGCGTGGAGGGCAACGCGGAGCCGAACAGCGGCGCGCTGCAGAAGGGCGACGTCACCAACGACAGCACCCCGACCCTGAGCGGGTCGGCGGTGGCGGGCGGCACGGTGACGGTGTTCGACAACGGCGCGGCGATCGGCACCGCGGTGGTCGACGGCAGCGGGGCGTGGAGCTTCACGCCGTCAGCGCCGCTGGCGGAGGGCAACCACAACCTGACGGCCTCGGTGACCGACAGCATCGGGCAGACCAGCCCGGCGACCGGGGCGTTCGACATCGTTGTCGACACCATCGCGCCGGAGCCGGTGACCGGCCTGACCGTGACCGACGACGTCGGCGCCGAGCAGGGCGCGCTGAGCGCCGGGCAGGTGACCGACGACAACACGCCGACCTTCGGCGGCAGGGCGGAGGCCGGCAGCACGGTCACCGTCTACGACAACGGGGCGGCGATCGGCAGCGCGGTGGCGGACGCCAGCGGCGCCTGGTCGTTTACGCCGGGCGCGGCGCTGGACAACGGCGCGCACGACTTCACCACCCGGGTGACGGACGCGGCCGGCAACACCAGCGCCGAGGGCGAGCACCTGGTGGTGACGGTGGACGTCGAGCCGGGGCTGGTCGCGCTGACCGGCCTGGTGGACGACGTCGGCGCGGTGACCGGCGCCGTCGCGCAGAACGGCGTGACGGACGACACCCGCCCGACGCTGAACGGCACGGCGAAGGCGGACAGCGTGGTGACGGTGATGGACGGCGCGAACGTGCTGGGCACCACCACCGCGAACGCGAACGGCGGCTGGAGCTTTACGCCAACGGTTGACCTCGGCCAGGGGCTGCACAGCCTGAGCGCGACGGCGGTCGACCCGGCGGGCAACAGCAGCACCAGCGGCAGCTGGAGCTTCACGGTCGACTCGGTCGCGCCAACGGCGCCGACCATCGACTCGGCGGCGGACGACGTGGGCAGCGTGCAGCCGCAGGCGATGGCCAGCGGCAGCGCGACGGACGACCCGACGCCGACGCTGAGCGGGCGCGCGGAGGCCAACAGCACGGTGACGATCTCGGACCAGAACGGCGTGATCGGCACGGCGACGGCCAGCGCCAGCGGGAGCTGGACGTTCACCCCGAGCGTGCGGCTGTCCGAGGGCGAGCACCGCTTCACGGTGACGGCGACGGACGCGGCGGGCAACGTGAGCGATCCGTCCAACACCTTCGTGCTGACGCTGGACTTTACGGCGCCTGACGCCAGCCTGGTGGCGATCACTGATGTGATTGATAACGTGGGTAGTGTGACAGGTTCTGTTGCTCAAAATGGTGTGATGGACGATCGCCAACCGGTGATTAGAGGTACAGGAGCTGAAGTGGGTAATACCATTACGGTTTCAACCACTGATGCCAGTGGCAATACCATTGTACTTGGCACAACAACCGTAGCGGCAAATGGTACCTGGGAGCTGGCCTCAAGCGGTTCTCTGTATGATGGCCTCAACCAGTTGAGCGTAGTGGAAACCGATAGCGTAGGTAATAGCGCAAATCCGCAGACCAGCTACGATGTCAATGTATCGATGACGCCAGATATGCCGGGCATCACCAATATTGTGGATGACAGCAATAGTGAAATTGTCAGCCTGAGCAGCGGCGATCTGACCAAAGACAATACCCCAACCTTGAGTGGGACGTCTGGGTTAGCAGAAGGCGGCATCATTACCATTTATAACGGCACTACTGTAGTGGGAACCACGACGGCAGACGCGAATGGTGACTGGAGCTTCACGCCGGACGCTGGACTGAGCGATGGTAACTATAACTTTACGGTTACGGCGACCAATAGCGCGGGACAGGAGAGTGACCGCAGCAATGGGTATAACCTGATTATCGATGCCACTGCACCGAACGCTGTTTCGGGGCTGACGGTTAACGATGATGTCGGTGCGGTAACCGGCGTGCTGCAGGCTGGAGCAATGACTGATGATACGACACCGACCTTCCGTGGTAATGCGGAAGCGGGCAGCACTGTCACTATTTATGCTAATGGTGAGGTGTTGGGTAGCGTGACGGTAACCAACCCGAATGGCAGCTGGGAATTCACGCCGGCAGAAGCGGATGCGCTAACTGATGGCAATTACCAGTTCGCCACGGAAGTGGTTGACGCAGCGGGTAACAGCAGCGGCGTAGTGAATGATATCTCGGTGACGGTTTCTACCGTGCCGGGTACGCTGAATTTACTGCAGGTTGTTGATAACGTTGAAGCTGATGGCGAATCCCGACTGCTGAATACCGGTGATGTTACTAATGACGCGACGCCAACGTTTATTGGTACTGCGACAGCAGGTAGCACCGTTACTATTCAGGATGGTAGCAGTACTATTCTGGGCCGCGTGACGGTAGATGCCAGTGGTAACTGGAGCTTTGAGCCAGAGAGCGCATTAAGCGAAGGCGTACACAACTTTGTGGTAAGCGGTACTGATGCGACAGGTAATGCTTTGGATTCCATCGACTTTACCTTGACTATTGATACTGTTGCGCCTGTTGCTCCACAGATTACCGATGTACAGGACAATAGCTTGCCTGTGCTGGGAACAGTGGTCAGTGGTGGGCAGACTAACGATGTCACTCCTGAGATTAAAGGCTCTGCTGAAGCCAACAGCACTGTTGAAATCTACAATCAGGTTGATGCAGATAACCGTGTGTTGCTCGGATCAGCTATCGCGGACAGCAATGGTCAATGGACCATGGTGTTACCAGACGATCAGGCTCTGACCGATGGTACGTACAATCTGGTGGCACAGTCTACCGACAGCGCGGGCAACATCAGCCCTGTCAGTAATAGCTGGACCATCGTGGTTGATACGGCGGCACCGAATGCTGTCGTCACGATTACCGCGATCAGCGATGATGCCGGTATTTCGGACAGCGACTTCAACACCAATGATTCTACGTTACTGATTCATGGCACCCTGGATCAGGCACTGTCGGACGGCGAGTGGGTAGAAGTCAGCCTTGACGGTGGAGTGACCTGGAACCGAGCGTTAAGCAATGTCGGAACTGACTGGACGGTAGATCTGCAGAGCACTCCGTTAAGTTCAGGCAACTACACCATTGAAGCTCGCGTGGTCGATGGGGCTGGCAATATCGGCAGTACCGATACTCATGCATTGACTGTCAGTACGGTAGGCCCGGATCTGAACGGTCTGACCACCACTGTGGGTATCACGACCGATACCAGTAATGGCCTGGTCACCGGCGATCTGTTCAGCCATAGTGCCACGGCAACCAACAACGATATGGTGACGCGTGACCGTACCTTAACGTTGACCGGGAACCTGAGTACTGAGCTGTCGGCCAATCAGTATCTGCAGCTGTCGCTGGATAATGGCCAGAGCTGGACAACGGTGTTGGCAGAGAGCGGTTCGCAATGGAGCCATGGACTGGATGCTGTTACCGCCAGTACCACCATTTCGTACCAGCTGCGCGTAATTGACTCGGCAGGCAACCTGGGGACCAACACCAACTTTGATGCCAGTTATCAGGTGGTGATTGATCTGGTGGCACCTGAGGGAATTCTCGGCGCGCCACAGGTTGACCAGATAGTAGATAGTAATTCGACCTTTATCTTTAGCAGTGCTCAGTACGGTACCGTTGAAGCAGGCGCGATTATCTCGCTGGTCAGTGACGTTAACCGTAGTGGCACTTATCAGGAAGGTCTGGATCAAATCCTTGGCTTTGCTAAGGCCAATGCCGATGGTAGCTGGACGCTGAGTACTACTCTGCCAGCGGGCGCGCATAACCTGGCGTTTATGGTCTGGGATGAAGCGGGTAACCGTTCTGGTCTGAGCGCATCAACCAGCATCGGGGTAACCGATGGCGCTGGCAGTACGCTGATCGAACAGAGCTGGGGCGGAACCACTACGGGTCAGGGCTATGGCCTGAATGCGGCGGCGGTAACCATCAGTTCCACGGGCACCTGGTCATTTGCGCAGAGTGTAGGTGGTACTACCGGGTCCACCACCGCTAACGCCTTGCGCGTGTATACCGCAGAGAACCGCGAGGATTACACCTCAACGTATCTGGCGCAGCCGTCCACCACTAATGGTGCTGATTACAACGTCAGTGACGCGGGGTACGGACGTTTTATCAACTCCATGGTGTTTGCGGATATCAACCGCGACGGCTATACGGATGTGATGTCTCAGGTGAGTTCGTACGGTAACAATAACCGTACGGCTTACTGGATGCAGAATGCCGATGGGACTTACACGCCGCAGGCGCTGAACCAGGGTACGCTTAACCACCTTGGCGGTGTGATTGCTTATGACCGTCAAGGTGATGGCTATCTGGACTTTGTGCTGGCTGATTCAGAAGCTGACTCCATCTCGTTCATTAAGAACGAAAACGGAACGCTGAGCTATGAGCAGGCGAGTGGTTTTGCCAACGGACATCCGGGTGGTGCTATTCCGGCCAACCTGAATGTGCTGCACGAAGTGGGTGCGGTGGATATTGATAACAACGGTACCGTCGATATCACGGCGCATATCAGTTACAACGGCGAAGGAAACAGGGTTGGCAACACCTCCCGTGGTCTGGGAATTATCTATAACAGTACTAACGGAACGACATCAACCAGCTTTGACGAAGTCGGTTATTACAGCAACGTATTCCGTAACGATGGCGCAAATGACTTCGGTAACCTGTCTATTTCGATGACCTATGCCGATTTTAACGGCGACGGCTGGCTGGATTTATTTATCAGTCGTGGTTCGAAAAACGGAGCGAATGGAAATGAAAGTCGTATCTATCTGAACGACGGTACCGGCAAGTTGCTGGCGACCGATGCTGATGCGCTGTGGTTCGGTGATACTCTCGACGGCGGCACTTCACTGGCGGTGGACTGGAACCACGATGGTCTGATGGACATCATTGAGGTTCCACGTTCCGGCGTGAATGGCTCACCGGTGCTGTATACCAATCAGGGTAGTAATGTCTGGGGGACTAACGCTGTAAGCCTGACGGCTAGCAACTACAACAACCTGACCGGAGCCGTGGCGCTGGACTACGACTGGGATGGTTCGATGGATCTGGTGTTGTACCGCTCTGGCACTAATGCGGCGGTGGTTTCTGGTGATGCTTCAGCGCCGACGCTGTTGGTGAAAAACACCAATATCGCGGCGGACGGTACCAGCCTGAAGATTCGTATTCTTGACGGAAACGGCATCAATACGTTCTACAGCAATACCGTCAAGCTGTATGACTCTGAGGGTAATCTGGTGGCGACACAGTTGATTAACCCGCAGGCCTCTGGCTCCAGCAACAGTATGGGCCTGGTAAGCTTCTTCGGGTTAGATCCGAATGAAGTTTACTCGGTCCAGCTGCTGCGCATAACCAATGGTGCAGCGAACCACGTCGGATCGTTTGCCGGTGAGCAGGGTGGCAACACCAATACCACGGTGAATGAGAACTGGGGTGGGCTGACCACCGGTAAAGCGCATGATGCCTATGTGCTGACGGCGGAAAATACCGGTGAAAGCAACAACACCACAGGCGCCAGCGGTATTACTGGTACGGGTTATAACGACACCTTCTTCAGTACGGCAGGTGACGATACTTACACCGGTGGTGGTGGCTGGAACCAGGTGGTCAGTGGTGAAGCGGTCTGGAGTGAAACTGAAGGTCTGGATACCGTCGACTATAGCGGTGCGCCAGGTGCAGTGACGGCCAACCTGTGGACCGGAACCGCAACCGGCCACGGCAATGATACGTTAATCAGTATCGAAGGCCTGATTGGCACCAGCTTCGGCGATACCTTCACGGATAACTCGGCCAACAACGTGTTTGAAGGCCGTGGTGGTGACGACACCTTCTATCTGGTTAATGGAGGTAACGATACCCTGATGTACAAACAACTCGTGGGTATGGAGTTGGATGGTACCGGGGGTAACGGTCACGATACGGTACATGGTTTCCATATTGGCAACCTTTCTACCGACGGTGATGCAGATCTGATCGACCTGAGCGATGTCATTGATTATCAGGGTCCAATTTCCTTCTTCCAGGATGATGGCGTGATGCAACTGGATTATTCCTCTCAGGGCGTGCTCGATTACCTGAAGGTGGAAGTCGTAGGAAATGACACGGTAATCAGTATCGATCGCGACGGTACTGGTGGTCAGCATGCATTCAGCAACGTGCTGACGTTAGCCGATGTGCAGACCGATCTGCAGACGTTATTGCAGAATAACCAAATCTTAATTTAATCCTTAATACGACCCGCGGTTGATACCGCGGGTCCTGTTATCTCGTTGGAACTACGATTGGGTTTTGGCGAAAAGGATAAATTTAAAGGTAAGGTTATTAATGTCATTGCAATGACGTAAAAATGATCAGGCAAGTGATTGCCATTTATGGATGAATAAATCGGGTAAGCCCGGAGTAATATAATGAAATTAGTTTGTCATAGCGTTAAGAAGGTTGTCGTTAGCGTATTAGCTGTAGTACTTAGTGCATTATCGTTAAATGTGTTGGCTGAATCGGGGAGTATTAATGAGAATAATGCTTCTGCTCAGAGTCGTATTGTTCAGGGTTATCGTCCGGTTGCCAGAGTAGTGCCGGAACTGGCGCAAATTGTGTTTTTCTATCCTAAGGGTGAAATTCCGGCGACCATCTACGTTGACCGTGAGTTGCAGTCTGCATTAATGCCGGGTGAGTTTACGGTGTTCTGTGTGGCCCCTGGCCCACATGCAATAGAATCCTACTTTAACGATAAACCATTGTACGAAGGTAAAAAAAATCCGGCGCGTCAGATTAATGCCCGGGGAGGAGAGACCTATTTTCTGCATGTTAATCCTGGAACCCGTGGTTCAACAACGGCTCTGGAAGAACGTGCAACGGCTGAAGAAGCGCTGCGAACGATGCGTAAACAAACGCGTATCATTAATCGTGCATCACAGGTCAAGCCCTGCGAGTATGTTAACGGTAATGATGTGGTGTTGATTCAGGAAAGCATTTTATTCCGCTTTGCCAAAGGCAATTATGCTGGCATCGTGCCGGAATCCGTCGCTAAGCTAAATAATATTGTGCGCTTCCTCAGGCAAGGAAACGGCATCAAAGAGATCCAGCTGGTAGGCTATACCGACGCGATTGGAAATCGTGATGCTAACCTGCGCTTATCTGAAGAACGTGCGCAAACCGTGCTCGAGGCATTGGTTCGTTCAGGAGTTAGTCCTAATATTATCCGTAATATCAGTGGTATGGGTGTGGCGCAGGCAGCGGAAGGCTGTGGAGTCAGTGCCAGCCAGCAAAATTCAGGCTGTAACAGTAACAGCCGCCGGGTAGATATTATTGTCAAATAATATGGCTGGTAACGTTACAAATAAGTAACCAGATAACGGGCGGCCACAGGCAGCCCGTTATTTTTTATTGTGGGAGTGTTCTGTAAAAGTACTGGTCGTTCACCCATTTCCAGGTTTAGTACTCCTGGTATGTATTTTTACAACGTTTTTTATTTATTTTAATCTTTGACTTACTTAATCCTAACGTTATGAGAGTAAAAGGAATTTAACATTCCAACAATAAATAGTCTTAGATAATCAGGATTAATCTAAGTATTTGCCTATATTTTATCTTCTGTTTAAGTAAGTGCCTGTTATCTTTATCGGGAAGGTTAATATATTCTACGCGCTGAAAAATCTATCTATATAGCCTGAATATTGCATTGCAGGTTTAAAAAATAAAAACCCAGGAATAGGTTATGAGCGAACAATTGTCGGGAACTCCGGTGATTTCATCACAGGCGTTTGACAATATTGAGGATCATGGTGCTGATTCTCTGTTGTGGGCTGTGGAATGGTTGTGCCAGCATCACAATAAGCTTGCCAGCAGGGAAGTGTTATACGCGGGTTTACCGCGCAGCAAACAATTAGATCCTGAACTGGCTTTGCGGATGCTCGACCAGGTGGGTATCGCAGCCGGATGGATAAAACGCGATCTCTCCAGTATTTCAACCTACCTGTTCCCGCTGGCGATTGCCCGTAACGATGGAACCTACTGCATTATCACCGCCCGCAAAGGTGGACGTGGAAACTATCAATATCAGATGGTAGTACCAGAAAGCGGTGGAAGTCTGACGTTAAGTGAGGCCGAGGTCGCTAAGCATTACAGTGGTTACGCCATGGTGGCGAACGCCAAACCTCAGCTTGATAAACGCGGTGATGATGAAATCCTGCCGCAGGCAAATCGCGAAGGTCACTGGTTATTCAGCACTCTGTGGCGCTATCGCCATTACTTTTACAGCGCGGCTCTGGCGGCGCTGTTAGCCAACCTTCTGACGCTGGCTACCACCTTCTTCACCATGAACGTTTATGACCGGGTGATCCCCACCCAGGCCTACGTCACGCTATGGTCGTTGGCTATTGGGGTATTAATAGCCATTGTGTTTGAGTTTATCTCAAGGCAAGTCCGTACCTATTTAATCGACGTCGCGGGTAAGAAAGCCGATTTGGTGCTGGGAGCTAAACTGTTCCGCCAGGTGATGGCGATGCGGATGGAGAGTAAACCGCAATCCACCGGCTCATTCGCTAACCAGTTACGCGATTTTGAAGCAGTGCGTGATTTTGTTACCTCGGCAACGCTTTCAACGCTGTCAGATTTGCCGTTCTGTATTCTGTTCATGTTTGTCATTTATATGATTGGCGGGCCACTGGCGGTTGTGCCGCTGGCGGCGATTCCGATTATTTTAATTGTCAGCGTGCTTATCCAGTGGCCATTAAGCCGTTATATGAGTGAAAACATTCGTGAAATCTCGCTGAAACAAGGCTTATTGATCGAGACGGTGGAAGGGCTGGAAGCGCTAAAAGCGGCCCGCGGTGAAGGCGTGATGCAAAAACGCTGGGATGATTTCAGTGCCCTGGCGGCGGCGTCATCGATGAAAACGCGCTATCTGTCGGCTCTGACTTCTAACTTTGTCACCTTTATGCAGCAGGTCACAACGGTAGTGATCGTGCTGTACGGTGTTTACTTGATCCACGCCGGAGATTTGACCATGGGATCAATGATCGGCGTAGTGATTTTATCTGGACGTTCGTTGGGGCCGTTGGCAGCCGTCGTGGCGCTTACTCTACGCTATCAGCATGCCAAAACCGCGCTGAAATCGCTTAACCAGTTAATGGCTTTGCCAACAGAGCGTGATGCGGCAATCAACTATTTACCGACGCCAAAATTTACCGGCAATTTAAGCCTGAAGAAAGTGGGCTTCGCCTATCCGGTACCTGGAGTGATGGTTCCGCCACCGGTGCTGGATAACATTAATATCAATATTAAGGCCGGTGAACGCGTTGCCATTATCGGCAGTATTGGTAGCGGTAAATCAACGCTGCTGCGCGTGATGGGGCGTCTGTATCAGCCACGCAGCGGACAGATTTCTATTGATGGTGTTGATGCAACGCAGGTTGATCCAGCCGACTGGCGTGCAGCAATCGGCTATGTCAGTCAGGATTGCCGGTTATTTTACGGCACACTTCGTTACAACGTGACCATCGGTAATCCTGGAGCCAGTACCGAAGAGTTTCTTCGCGTCGCAAGGATGACTGGCCTCGACCATATTGCGGCTAAGCATCCGCTGGGCTTTGATATGCCGGTAGGCGAAATGGGCAGTGCTTTATCCGGTGGTCAGAAACAACTGGTAGCTCTGGCACGTTGCCTGCTATTACGGCCGAAAATCCTGCTAATGGATGAGCCGACCAGCTCAATGGATGCGCTGACCGAAAGCGCCTTTATTCGTCAATTACAAAAGGCCATCGAAGGCCAAACCCTGATTATTGTCACTCACCGGATGTCCGTGCTGAATATTTTTGATCGGTTAATCGTACTGGACGAAGGGCGGGTAAAGATTGATGGACCTAAAGAAGAAGTAATTGCGATGCTGAACGCTAACAGCCAGAAAAACAGCCAAAAAAAAGCTCAGCTTAATCAATAAAAATACCTGAATTCAGGCGGAAGAAATTCGCTGCAAGTGAAAGGAATGAATAATGCGTAAGGATGACTTGACGTCACCGCCGGCAGACGACGCGAATAAAAAAAACAGTAGCGAAATCGTCAATGATGAAAATAGCCTGAAAAGAATTGCTATCAGTCCTGCCGACCAAAGCAAAACCAAGAGAAAAGCTGGCAACGCGAATGCCCGGGAAAAGGTTGAATCTGAAGATGTGATGTTTATTAACGATCTTCAGGCGGCAATGATTTCGCAAAAAACGCCATTCAGTATGATTATGCTGTATATCATTGGCTTAATTCTGTTGGTTGCCGTGGTGTGGGCGCACTTTGCCCGCGTTGAGGAAATAACCCGTGGTGAGGGAAAAATTATTCCTGCCAGCCGCGAGCAGGTTATTCAAAGCCTGGAAGGGGGAATCCTCGAGGAGCTGTACGTCCATGAAGGAGATGTGGTGGAAAAAAACCAGGTCCTGCTCAAGATGGACCCAACGCGTGCCAGCTCAAGTTACGGCGAATCCTCTTCAAAGGTATTAGGGCTTAAGGCTTCGATTGCCCGCCTGCGCGCACAATCCTACGATACACCTTTGGTGTTTCCTGCAGAGGTACTGCGAGTTCAAAGTATCGTCAATGACCAAACCCAGGCCTATAACGCGCAATTAAGGACGCTGAATGAGAGCGTCGATGCGCTACAGAAAAGCCTGTCTCTGGCCGAAGATGAGGTGCGGCTTTCTGCACCGCTGGCTAAAAGAGGATTAGTTTCGGATGTGGAAATCTTGCGTCTGAAGCGCCAGGCAAATGAATTCCGTTTGCAGATTGCAGAACGAACTAACCGCTTTCGTTCAGATGCCAACAGCGAACTGAATAAGCAGGAGTCAGAGCTGGCACAGGCTGAGGAAATTCTGCGCGGGCGCGAGGATATTATGACCCGAACCACTATTCTTGCGCCAGTTAGAGGAACGGTAAATAACATTCGCACCACCACCCGCGGTGGCGTAATTCAGCAGGGCGCGGAGATTATGACCATTATTCCACTTGAGGATAACTTGTTGGTTGAGGCTAAAATAAAGCCTGCAGACGTGGCATTTATTCACCCAGGCCTACCCGCGACGGTAAAAATTACCGCCTATGACTACTCCATTTATGGTGGATTAAGTGGTGTGGTCGAACATCTGAGTTCTGACACCTTAGTTGATGAAGAGAAAGCCCGTGCGGGACGTGAAGACTCCAGCTATTACCGGGTCTATATTCGCACTAATCAGGCGGCGCTCCACGTTCAGGATAAAACGTTTCCTATTATTCCTGGCATGGTGGCTGATGTGGAAATCAGAACAGGTGAGAAAACTATCCTGTCTTATCTGTTAAAGCCGGTTTTAAAAGCACGAGAAGCTTTCAGGGAGCGATAAGCCAGTGGTCAATAATAAACAACGTTTAAAATTAGCAATGGCAATGGCGGTGACTTTACCCTGTACTTCCCTGTCTGCACAGGCTGAAGCTGCGGCTTCGACAGGGCTGACTCAACAGGATATAGCCTCTTTACCCCCGATGGTGATGCAAAAAGATTATGCCAGCCAGCATGCTCAGCAGGCCGCAGATATTGCGCCGGTTCAGCAGAGTCAGGCAGTGGTGAAGGCTGACGTAAAACCTGAAATTAAGCCTGAAGTTAAGCCTGAAATTAAGCCTGAAGTTAAGGCTGAAATTAAACCTGCCAGTAAAGTCGAGGCTGAGGTTGCCAGCCAGCAGGTATTTGCTGACAGTGCGTACGATCTCTTCCCACCGGTGAAGAAATATTATCAACCCGATCCGGCATACAAGAATGTGCGCTGGGATGGCGAGATACAAGGTGAGAGCGACAAGCGGACGCCTGATAACTCTTCTTCCACGACGGAATCCGGCAATCGTAATAGCACGTCGCGTGCTTTCCTGCGCAAGATGGTGGCGATGGCTCTGGCGCACAGTCCGGAAATTCGGTCTTCGCAGGCCGATGTGCTGGCTGCCGGTTATGCTATCGATCAGACCAAAGGGCAACGCTGGCCGCAGGTACAGGTAGGATTGTCAACGCCACTGGCAAATCAGGGCAGCGAAGCCACTACCCGAAATAATACTAAAATCAGCGATAGCAGTGCTTCAGTGGCGGTAACGACGCCGATTTTTGACTGGGGAAAAATCAGTAATCAGGTAGGCAGCGCCGAGGAAAGTATGAATGCGGCAATCAAAACGCAGGATTACACCAAAGAGCAGTTGGCCTACAGTACGGTTTCAGAGTTAATCAACCTGGCACGCTATCAGCAGAATCGCCTGGTGGCTCTGGCCTATGTCAAACGCATGAAGCAACTGGCGGATATGCTTGAACAGATTACTGCGGCCGATAAAGGCCGTGCCAGTGAATATGTGCAGGCTAAAGCAAAACTGCTGTCAGCGCGCGCCAGCCTCGATGACATTCAGCATCAGCTGAGTACCAGTCGTATAAAACTGGTTCGCCTGCTGGGTGTTGAACCGAATTTACCGGAAGGCATTTCATGGCAGGATGCTGAGCTGCCACCATCCAAAGCTCTGGCGGCACTGAATAAAAACCCCAGTCTGTTAAGTTTACAGGCCCAGGTGAAAGCCGCTGAATATGAAGCAGAAAGTATTCAGTCAGCCAGCTTGCCGCAGATTAACTGGACGGTATCAAAGGATACGGCGAAAGATGTAAATGGCGATGAAAACGGCTGGTACACCGGGGTAAACGTTCAGTGGAATGTTTTCAGCGGTGGTTCACAAAAGGCGGCGCAAATGGCGGCACGAGCCAAAGCCAATGGTGCACAGCAGCAATATGAAGTGGCTTATCGTGATCTGGAATATCAGATTAACAATATGGTCCAGACCCGTGATTCATCGTTTATTCGTGCTGATGACTTTGACCGCTTATCAGTGGAAACCGCGCGAGTAAGCCAAATGTTTTACGATCAGTGGTATAATCTCGGTCAGCGAACGTTACTGGATGTTCTGACGGCAGAGAACGACCATTACAATAACCAGCTATCTGCCATTAATAATCGTTACGATGGCTATATGTCTAATATGAGTATTATGGCGAGTGCGGCGATGCTGTTGAACTGGCTGGATGTTAAGGAAAACAACTAGTGTAATATTCAGTGGTTTTAAAGGCGCTCTCCAACACAATATATTCCCTTTTTGATCCCCTTGGCCTTCGTCGCGAAGGCCTTTTTTTATCTGAATAATTGGTTTAATCCGGTTATTCAACTCTTCTTGAACACAATAACTTAATAAAAAAGAGCTAAGTCCTGGAGGATTTCCGAACTAACTGATGGATTTCTGTTCTCATGCCAGTCAGCCGGGTGTAACTCGAAAAAGGTTAAAGCGACGAAAATCTCTGAGATAGCATCGATATTTTCAGGAAAATAGCAGTCCAGTTACGGTTTATTTCTTTAAATATCAATAATATGAGTCATTTTTTTACCATGAAGTCTCTCCTCCCAGAAAACAAAAAAACATCTTGATCTAATAAAAAATTATCGTAATATGATAATCTCTTGAATCGGAGAGATGAAAATGAAAGGGAACCCACTACACAATCTGAGCCCGGCTAAGGCCAGATTAGTTTTTTTTGCCTTGTTTACCGTGGTGCTCACTTGGGGAATGGCAGCAGGTCATGTGGTGCTGGAGTCGTATGCCTGGCTGTCACCGCAGAGCCAATACCTCAATAATATATTGGCTAATTTCGCAGCGTATCAGCCTTTGCTGCTGGATCAGGGGTTTACGCTAAGCAATTTGAGCTACACACTTATCGTAATTCTGTCTTGCTTACCGGTACTGCTGTCGGCATTAGAGCTATTTATGATAGGGCTATTCTTTTTGCGGTTATCCAAAGGCGAAATCTGGAGCAACAGAAATACTGACGTATTATTGATTGCCGGTATTTTAAGCGCGATTTCTCCGATGGCCTATTCTGTCGTTGAAACATTACAAAGCTTAGCAATATCAGTCAGTTTACCTAAAGGAGAAAGAATCTTTGTCTATTATGTTGGCATGTCTTTTGATGCCGCTTACGATATCATAAAAGGTGTAATTCTTATCTCACTTTCACTGATCATCAAAGAATCAAAAAATATTAAGGATGAACAGGATCTTTATATTTAAGGTAATATAAATGCCTATTATTATAAATCTGGATGTCGCGATGGCGAAGAAAAAGATAAAATCAAAAGAGCTGGCTGCAATGATGGGAATGACTGAAGCAAATCTTTCGATGCTTAAAAATGGAAAGATAAAAGGGGTTAAACTGGCAACCATAGAAAAGCTGTGTGACATTCTTGACTGTCAGCCTGGTGATCTCTTTGAATATCAGCGAAGTTAATCGAGATATTAATCAATGCCTTACCTCATAACGGGTAAGGTGTTGACTATAAATGCTATTATTTCATCGATTAACGACGGTGGAGTACACTAATCATAATCTAATCAGGATGTAAAATGCGCCTAAAATTTATTTTGTCTACCCTGCTGATAACGGTGTGCAGTAATTTTTCTGCACAAGCAATTAGCAAAGAAATGCCGTTGCAGTGGTCATTAGATAAAAATACTGACAGACACTTTTGTATTAAAGGTGTCTGTATGATGCCCGGGCATCAATCGCCTGGTATGTTTGATAAACTGAGCAAATCTGAACGGCAACAAAAAAGTAGCAATTATTTGCCTTATGATCGCGATAGTTATAACTCTGAAAGAATGACCGTACATCTCTCATTCGGTGATTAAATTAACAATAAATACTTCATTTCCATTGTCGGAAGACAACCAGGGGAGCCTGACGTTAAATTTTTCAGTGCCGAATTTTCAGTTGGCTTAGCATATTGTTTGAGAAAATTTCTGGATCATTACTGTGGAAAATGAGAGTTACCGGTTTCGATATGAATTTCATTCAATCCATAAGGTAACTCTCTTTTTCATTTTGCTATAGCTAACTGAGAGGCCTTAAAACGATAATTCCCGGTTTCTCCTTCACATAATCGATAAAAGGCGAATCGACTACTTTCTCATTCTCTTTGCGTGAGGAGGCATTTCGCAGTACCGGGCCATTGTCGGTCATAATGAAGAAACCGACATGGGTCACATCGAGTCCAGCAAGGTGGGTATAGATGCCAATCAAATCGCCGGTCCGTAAACGATTGACTACATTTTCATCGATAAATTTAGCCGGAATATAGGTGATATTGCGCTCTACAATGGCTAAGCCTGGCAGGTAGTTCCCGCCATCAGCCTTTTTATTAAGATATTTTACACTGGTCACAGCATTGGGACTTATCTGGGCGGTGATATCGTCAGCGAGCTTATCTTCTCTGTAAGCCCAGTCGGTGAAAAAATGTTTTCGATCGAAAAAGCTGATATGACCGTCAATATAGCGGGTCTGGATAAGATTATTAACGAACTCAGCTGCAGAAGTTGATTTGCGTAATGCTTCCACGTAGTCGAGGTAAGTGAAGCAATCCAGACCTCTGAAGTCGATCACCAGCTCTTCGGGACTATTTGCTGAACCCTTTAGCATGTTTCCCCGATACGGTGTACCGAGAAAGTCCGCCGAGATTGCGTCTGTCATCCTGCCTGTTGCATCATGGGCAATCTTTGGACGTTGCTTTAAAATAGCGTTTAGCTTATCGGAAGTGTAGGGATCAAGATTTACTCTGGTCGACGCTTGAGTGTGTGTCCTGTTTTCTGGCGTCTCTTTTTTAATGCTATCCGCCTGAAAGCTACATCCGCTTGATATCAGCGAGATTAAAATTAATTGGGATATCCTTAGCATTCCACTCTCCATGATTCATTAGTGGTTAATCGACTAATTATCACGATAGTTACTTTCTTCCGTGATGTTTTCAAAAAGCTGGATATTTTTAACTGTCCAGCTCGGAAACCGCCTATAGGTGGCGGCTTCCCGGTTAAATGCATTGAGCTATTTTGATGGGAAATATTTTTCTACCAGGGAATAGAGTATCGCAGCAGTTTCGGCATCCAGAATTCCACTGTAATTTTGTTGACGAAAATGTAGCTGAAGTGCACGGATCACATTTTTGTATCCGCTGTCAGTAACAGTGGTTGAGGTGTCATAACCGTATCGACTTAATTTAGCAATAACGTCTTGTCTGGCGGGCAGGGTTTTACAAAACTGAGCTTCGTAGTGTTGTTTTACTTTATCGTCATACCATGCACCTACGCCAACATCATAAAGCGCTTTCCAGGGAAAAGCTGCGCCGGGATCGCTTTTTCGTCCTGGCGCAATATCACTGTGTCCGACAACGTTGGTCGGCGTAATATCCGGATAGCGTTGCAGGATATTTACTGCAAGTTGTTTAATCGCATCAATTTGCGTGGGGTTATAGGGAGGAAAGGTAAATATGCCATTTTTATCGCTGGCTAAATTGACAGTTTCAATCCCGATGGCGGTGTCATTCAGATTGCTGCGTCCGGCCCATGAGCTGACTCCGGCATGCCATGCACGTTCATTTTCATCAACCAAATTAAAAATGCGCATGTCTTTAAAACCCGCATCGATATAGGTTGAATCAGAAGGGTCAGGAACAAGGTAGTGAGCGCTGACTGATTGACCGGTCAGTGCGGTGATCGATGCTTTAAAATCAATGGCGGTGTAATGCATTACCAGAAAACGAACCCGGCGATTGAAACCTTTTACAGAGCGATAGCTATTGTAATCAATGCTGTACATATGAATCTCCTTCCTTTGGGTTGAACTCACTTGTATCATCAGCTTTTACAACCAATCGTATACGAAATCGTAACGGAGATATTATTTACTTTAATTTGCGAAGCAGTTCAATATTACTCTTTTAGGATTTTTCGACCTCACAAATTATGATGCTATTACCCGAACTTGATATGAGCCCAGGTATTATCTTAGGCTAATTTGTAAGGAAATATCTGAATTTTCATTGTCAGCAATAATCCGAAAAACAGCAGTAATCTTAACGATATGGCAGGCTGAAAGCATTTTTATTGAGCATGGTAAATGTGATGTTATTTTTTCATTTATGATTTGTTTAATAAATTATCCATCGATTTTTGCCTGATAGCTGTTATAAAAATAGCCGATGCTATCGAATTTGATGATAGTCTGCCTGTGGCTATTAAAGTCTGTATTTCAGAAAGGGAGAATTCCTGTGAATATAGTAGAGAAAATAGATGCGATGACGCTGGAGGAGAAGATCGGGCAAAAAATCATGCTTGATTTTCGTTACTGGGGTACTGACGGACAAAATAGTCAAGATATGATTGCTCCCGATGAGACGGTTGGCAGGCTGATTAAGGATAATCATATCGGTGGAGTGATACTTTTTGCTAACAATCTGAAAGATAGAATTCAAATTAAGACGCTGACGGCCTGGTATGCCGCGATGAAAACGGGTGGTATGCGATTATTTATCGGCACGGACAATGAAGGCGGCAATGTTTTCCGATTACCCCGCGGTGATTACGCTTCATTTCCCGGCAATATGGCATTGTCGGCAGCGATTGAGGGGGGCGCTGATGCTTCACTTGCCAGAAATCAGGGAAGCGTTATGGCACAGGATATGCTCTCGCTATACATCAATACTAACTTTGCGCCGGTCGTTGATGTTAATACCAATCCTTTCAATCCGGTAATTAACGTACGTGCATTTGGCGACGACGTGAACACAGTTTCCCGCCTTGCGAAAAAAATGACGGCCGGGATGAAACTGCAGGGGCTGATCACCGCATATAAACATTTTCCAGGTCATGGCAGTACATCCACTGATTCGCATACCGGTCTGCCGCGTGTTGATCGCTCGCGGAAAGATGCGTTCGCCATCGATATCGCACCTTATAAACAGGCCATCGACAATCAAACCGCCCCGGATATGATTATGACTGCCCATATTCAGTATCCTGCGCTGGATGACAGTCAGCTTATTACCCGCAATGGTGAGAAAATTACGGTGCCTGCGACGATGTCTCGTGAAATACAGAGTTGTATCCTGCGTGATGAACTGGGGTACAGCGGCGTGACGATCTCGGATGCGCTGGATATGGGCGCCATCGCTGACCATTTCGAACAGGGTGATGCCGCAGCGAAAGTGTTTGCCGCTGGAGTGGATATTGCACTGATGCCCGTCAGTATTTCAGCCCCTTCACAGGCCAGACGTTTACCAGAATTGATCCAGTATATTGTCGAGGAAGTTAAAAAAGGCAGTATTAACGAAGCCGATATTAACGCCTCGGTTGAGCGCATTTTAAAGCTCAAAGAACGCTACAACCTGCTGGGGCAGGAATCCGGCAGGGTAACGAGGCATTCAGCTTCGGCCAGTCGCGGGCTGGAAAAACAAATTGCCGATCGTTCCATCACCGTGGTGATTAATCAGCAATCATTGCTGCCGTTAAGGGACAAGGGTTTGCGTTATTTTATACTGACGCCATGGGGCGAGCAGGCCAAAGGCATTGCGAAGGTGATGACACAGGATGGATATCTGAGGGTGGTTGCCGCGAAGGAAACAGATCTGACGGATAGCCAGATAAAGGAACATATCGCCAGTTGTGACGTTTTTCTACTCGGGACACTGTCAACCCGTTTTACACCGGTTGAACGCGATGGCCTTGCCGCCGCAGAAGCACAAGCGCGTGCCGACGCGACTCCTTATTCTGGCTGGCTGCGCTATGCCGCCGGGCTGGGAAAAAAACGTGTTCATCTTTCATTGCGTGCGCCGTATGACATCGTCAGCTATGCCGAAGACGTCGAAGCGGCGGTAGCCACTTACTCTTATTACGGTTTTGACAACGGTATCTGGCGTGGTCACTCGATGACATCGCTGGCTGAGGTGCTGACCGGAAAGCGTGCGCCAACAGGGAAGCTACCGGTTAACACCTGGTATGACTACGACGAGAAGACCAATACCGGAACTTTGGCGTTTCCCAAAGGGACCGGACTGAGCTGGTAGTTAAACCGGGAGAAGTGACCCGCAGTAGCGGCTTCTTTGACTGGTAATTGGCCCTCAGGTTTTTACAGGGAGTTAAATTTTATGCAGCAGTTTGCTTTTATATCTCATGCATCAGCGCTGAAAAAAATGATGGCGACAGCCATTCTGGCAGTGATGGTGTCAGGTTGCGCGACGTCGCCAACAGAGACTGAAGAACGTGACGGCTATTTTGCCAGTCATACCTTTACAGCTGTCGGGCAAAATGAAAGGGTGCGATATCTTGTTATGCACTATACGGCTCTGGACGATGCTCAGTCGTTAGACACGCTGACCAAAGAGCAGGTCAGCGCCCATTATCTGATTCCGCACCTGCCGGAGTCCAGACGTGGAAAACCGGTGGTATTACAGCTGGTTGATGAAAACAAACGGGCCTGGCATGCCGGTGTCAGCAACTGGAATGGCAGGAGCAATCTTAATGATACCTCCATCGGGATTGAAATCGTCAATCCGGGCTTTACCGACGATATGCTGGGGCATCGTACCTGGTATCCCTACAACGAAAAACAGATTGTGGCCATTGCTGCACTGGCAAAAGATATCATTCATCGCTATCAGATCATGCCTGATAACGTGCTCGGGCACAGCGATATCGCCCCTCTTCGGAAGCAGGACCCAGGAAAACTGTTTCCATGGGAACGGCTGGCGGCCATGGGCATTGGTGCCTGGCCTGACAGGGCACAGGTCACCAAATATCTTGCCAACCGTTCGCCTTACGAGCCTGCAGACATAAGAAGCCTTCAGGCATTACTGAAGCATTATGGCTATGGTGAAATGCCTCAGAATGGCATTCTGGATGATAAAACACGGAAAATTATCGCTGCATTCCAGATGCATTTCAGACCGAATGATATTGGCGGCAACGCCGATGCTGAAACTGAAGCCATTGCCCGTGCGCTGATCGAAAAATATCGTGAACCCATGACGCCGGTCCCGATTGAAAGGAGTCTCTGATGCTGTCAGAAATAAAATTATTATGTTGGGGGTTAATCATGATTAGCTTAATGACAATGGTCAGCTGCTCGCAAAAAGCCGGGCCGGAAAAACGCCAGGAACCGGCATTAACGACAGAACCGATGCGGGGTATTTGGCTTGCCACGGTCGCGGGGCTTGACTGGCCGCCAGCGGAATCACTAAAAGTGACAACGGATGCCGACAGGATCCGACTGCAAAAGAGGGCGCTCACCGACGCGCTGGATCAAATGGTAAAAACTGGAATTAATACGGTTTTTTTCCAGGTTAAGCCGGACGGCACGGCTCTCTGGCATTCGGATATATTGCCGTGGTCAGATGTGATGACGGGCAGTGTGGGCAAGGAGCCCGGTTATGATCCACTGGCTTTCATGTTGAAAGAGGCCCACAGCAGAGGAATTAAGCTTCATGCCTGGCTTAATCCTTACCGTGTATCGATGAATACCCGGCCAGAAACCGTTGCTGCACTTAACGATACGCTGCAGTCATCGCCTTCAAGCGTCTATGCACTTCACCCTGAATGGATACGCACGGCCAGTGGGCGTTTTGTTCTCGATCCGGGGCTGCCTGAGGTGCGCAACTGGATTACCGGTGTAGTCGCGGAACTGGTGAAAAAATACGATGTTGACGGTATCCAGTTTGACGATTACTTCTATTATGAAACGCCTCAGTCTCCCCTGGAGGATGAAACCACTTACCGCGAATATGGAAAAGATTTTCCTGACAAGGCCAGCTGGAGAAGAAACAACACTTTGCTGTTGATCAAAGAGGTCTCTTCGACCATCAGAGCGCTGAAACCGGATATTGAATTTGGCGTCAGCCCGGCTGGCGTCTGGCGAAACAAAGCTGATGATCCGCTGGGATCGGACACTCAGGCGGGCGCCCCGTCGTATGATACGGCTTATGCAGATACCCGCCAGTGGGTAAAACTGGGGTTACTGGACTACATTGCGCCACAACTGTACTGGCCTGTTGGCCGTAAAATTGTCAGATACGATGTGCTGGCCGGGTGGTGGTCTGATGTCGTCAGAGGTACTGATACCCGTTTATATATCGGAATGGCGTTATATAAAATTGGCACCTCTTCCGCTATCGAGCCAGATTGGACGATCGAAGGGGGAGTACCTGAACTGAAAAGACAGCTGGATGTGAACGATGCCCTGCCGGAAGTGGATGGCGCGATACTTTTCAGGCAGGCTTTTCTGAACCAGCCCCAGACTGATAAGGCTGTGAAATATCTGCAAAATCGGTGGTATAAAGCGCAGTGATGTTACATAACCTGTGTTCGATAGCGTTAACTCAATAAAACGGTAGTTCTGATAATTATAAAAGTATTCTATTCAAAATTTATGGTTGTGCTTTTGCTGCTTTCCAAAAAAGCTAAAGCACTTCCTTTTTTTATCAATAAACTCTGTGAAAAGAAGCGGGTGCTGGTAAATAATCTGAAGATATCGTTGTCTTTTTTTATCCTGAATTTTGCTCTTATGGCACCTAATTGGGAATAGATCGTTTTTCGTGACTTATCTAATTTTTTAGAGATAAGATCTGGCTCAATGCCGGAAAGATAGCAACTTAACACTTTAGACTCTTCAAATGTTAAATAAGAATAATTACAACGTGTGCAATCTGGTTTGAATTGCAGAAAGGACTGATTTATGTCGAAAAGTAGTTCTGATATCTTGTCTGTTGACATGTTCTTATAGATGTAAACAGCCCTTCTTGCACATTCAGTGACGCAGCCAGGCTCTGATTCATTCGAGTTTATGTAAAAGTAAACAGGCTTGTTGTCAGGTATCTCAAGAAGTTCCTGATAGCAGAGCATTTCTTCTCCAGTCATCAGCTCAAAAATAAAAGCATCAAATTGGTTTAAATTTGAACATTCACTTTTTGCAGCCTGAGTGACATTGACTTTTGTCTTTAGCGAATCTTCAATAAGACTATGCATGGCAAGAATAAAATATGTATTTTCTGATTCTATTAATATATTGAGCAACTTCATTTCACTTATGCTATTAAATTTATATGGCTAAATCCAAAAATCTGACTTCATAAATCAGGCGCTTTCGGCTGTTAAATATCGGGAGTATCTTAAGGGATATCTTAGTTATACAGAACAACAAAATCTGTTCTGGAATTTGCAGTGCCAGGACTTACCGCTGCTGCGGTTGCCATATACTTTGCGATAAAACTCATCTGGATGCTTTCAGAATGGTTTTCAACTAAACGGCGGTTTGATTCTGAATATAGCGGAAGGAGAGTGTCACTGTCTGACTCATATATAGCGATGCCAACACCTCTGGCAGTACTTGTTTCATCCAGAGAAAGCAGGGAGGGATTAGCAAGGTCTGAAACACCACTAAATTTTACTGATACGTAATTCATCGTTTCCGGGCAATCTCTCATTATCAGACTAAAGCGTGTCGGTGAGGCCACTTGCCCTGCGCTGCGAAATGCAGAGGTACTGATATTGCCCATACTGACAATCTGATCGCTACTTTCACTATCAATCACACATGCCTGATCGGCTATAGCACCGATGATGCTGATGGCTCCCCCTGACTCTGCGTTGACCGATGCAGATAATAGAACCAACCCTACAGATAAAAATTTGTACGCCTGCATCATTAACCTCGAAACTCTTCAATAAATAAAAATAATTGTTATAAATACTGCATGGTTACAGTCGCCATAACGTTCGCCGCTCAGGGAGTGACAACTTTATTAATCTGATAATATCGGGCGAGAAAATTAAGCGTAAAAGGCCCAATAACTGTAGCGTATCCCCATTAGTGGTTACTGATAAGTAAATACGACGCTGACTGTTGCGTTACCGGCTCCTTCGGTAATGGAACTAGCTGTCTGGATATATCTGGCCTGCCAGTTAAGATTTATCTTTTTATCAATGACAGCGGTGGTTACAGCGAAAGGAGTGTTTATTTTAAGTGCACCTCCCGCGCTGTCTAATAACTGTATGCCAATACCTGCTGCTGCTCCCGATACCGAGTTAAGTGAAAAAGTGCCGGCTTGCGACGTAACGGCATTTGCTGAGATCTGTGCAGTGACCAAAACATTAGAGCTTGGACAGTTCAGTGACATATTAAGTGGAACTGGCGTAGTGGTACTGCCAATACCTGTAAAGTCAACGCTGCTCCATTCTCCCAAATTGATATTGTAAGTCGCCGACTCTAAAGTACATTCTGATTTTTTAATATTTCCGGTGAAATTTATTGTTGCAGTATCAGCGCTTGAGTATGAGCTGAATCCTGCAATAATCAGCGCAGCGATGATCTTTCTGGTGTATTGATGCATATTCTTTCCTTAACGTTTAAAAGTATTAATTATATTTATCGTAGGGCTCAGGATCTGCATTCCGCAATAACTCTCACCAGTCCACTTTTTTCATTTTCTGGAATCTTAATCTGAGCGTGGCAGCTTTCTCCGGCATTCGGACCCCATTTAACATTTAACGTGCTAATTTCTGGCAAACCGCTGATATATACTTCGCCATCCGAGCCTACGATACCGCTTGAATCCTGAGCATTTTCAAGTACCGCGGTCGCGCCAAAGGGCACAGGACGACCTTTATAATTCAGAACAATTAATCCCCGCATTCCTACGCGCGTTTTAAAGTTAGCCAGTACAATTGCTCCCTGAGTAGGAATGACTGTCTGTATTTTCGTATCAATATCGACATTTTCATTCAGAGATTCAGTTTCTAATGCAATGCGGTTTTTCCGGTAACTGCTTACATAAGGCACAATGGCATTGCCAAAGATATCGGTAGAAATTCCGCTATTGTTTTGAATCTTGACATCAGAAGTCCCCGGCGCTCTGACAAGTGCAAAAGTATCACCGAGCGGCTGGGCAAGTGTGATGCCGTAAGGATGCGCGACAACGGCTCCCTGTAATCCATAATTTATTTGCTGGCTGTAGCTGCTATGGTTGTAACCCGCTGAAATAATACCGTCTCTGCCTTTGTAGGTTGCCGACGCCAGGCTGCTGCTGGTATTACCATTTTGAGTATAACTTTGTTGCAGGTTATAGTTCAGCCGGTTATCGGCTAACGCCGTTCCGCTTATGCCCAGTTGCTGAGAGGTATCACCGCGTTTATTTGAGTTAACGTTGTAGTTAACCCAGTTATTAGGTAGCCATTTGCTTAGCGGAACTTGCAGCCCCAGAGCAAACTGCTGGTCAGATGCTCCACGGCCCGGCATCTGATTCCAGGTATAACTCAGGCTGTAAGTGATCCCGGCATAACCAACGTTATAGCCTACGCTAAGATTACGTTCGTAATCTTTCAGGCCCCAGTAGCCCTGCTGATAACCTGAAGCATATATACTCCCCCAGCTGCCCAGCGACTGGGTGAGGTTGAGCTGGGTTTTGCTGCGTTTATTATTTCTGAGGCTCCAGAATTGCTCATCAGAAGTCAGCAGTTCATTGGCTTCCTGAAAATCATAAAATCCGCTGGTTGAGTAGCGATATCCGGCGAGCGTCACAGAGGTTCCGGTACTGTTAATACTTTTTGCGTACTGAATTCTGTATGACTGACCCTGATGTTGCTTATTGTCGTTGGTACTCGCATTTGCATGAGTAATATCAAACGACAATGAGCCTAAATCGCCAAATCCCTGGCCAATCCCCACGACTCCTGACTTATAACTGTCGGCGGCAATCATACCGCCGTAAATCGTTGTGGACTTCGGCAGACCATAAATCACAGTAGCCTGACCAAAGGTTGGTTTTTTTGCTTCACTGTTTACACTGCGATATCGGCCGACAGTGAGCGCATATTTTAAATGGCCTTCGCGCTGCATAATCGGGGCGGCAGAGAAAGGTTGAGTGAATTTTCGCTCAGTACCGTCAGCTTCCTTCACCGTAACCTCCAGATTTCCTCCGGAAGAAGTCGGATATAAATCGGAAATAGCAAATGCACCCGGAGCGACGTAAGTCTGATAAATGATATATCCGTTCTGGCTGATGGTAACCTGAGCATTGCTTTGGGCGATTCCCCTGACCACTGGCGCAAATCCTCTCATACTATCAGGCAGCATATTATCGTCTGATGAGAGCTGTGCGCCACGATACTGTACGCTGTCAAACACATCCGAAGGGGTGTTGCTGTCTCCCAGTACCACTCTGCCTTTGATGCTCTGCACATCGCGCTGCAGGTAAGTGTTGATGTTGTTCCATTTGTTTGTAGCGGACCCCCCTTGACTCCAGGTCGAGTAGTTTCTCAGCCGCCATGCACCTAAATTGATACCGCTATTCAGACTCAGGAAAAGATTATTTTCACTTCCTTCCTTATTCTCATAGCGTGTATCTGCACCGCTCAGGTTATAGTCGAGAAACAATGCTGGCATTCCCTGATCCCATAATGCCGGATCAACAAAATCACGGGCTTCACCGGTTAGCGCAGCCTGAGGAATGCTGATATCTAAACGCTGACTGCCAAAGTTAAAACTGCTGCTGGCAGAGGGAATGTACTTGCCAGGATCGCTTATCAGGGCATCCGGAGAAAATGAGTTTAATACAGAAAAAGCATCAGTTTTAACACCCATCTCAGTTAAGTTACGGGGAGAAAGCTGTGGCATCAGCTTACCTCCCTCTTCAACGAAGTTGATATCCCGGGTTTCAATAAAATTATCATTCAGATAAATATCAACACGATATTTTCCTGGGGCCTGACTGCCAGCCACTGCGAAATCTTCAAGGCTGACAGTGTTTTTTACGCCACCAATTGCCTCCAGGGCATCCAGGTTAAAATATTCTTCTGCAAAACTGGAATAAGAAACCGTCAAGCCGCCCAGAAGGATAGAATGGATTAAGTATTTCAGGGTGATGTTTTTTACATCGATTTGAAAATAGCGTTTATTTTTCGTACTGATATTATACATTGCTATTAACCATTCTACTTATATTAAATTAGCTTTTAAAGACTGACTGTTTCCGGCTTGGTGATACCGCCGAAGTCCGTAATTGTTTGCCAGGTAATACTCTTCGCTGAACTGGCGGAAAGCGTCAAGTCTGATTTTGGTGCTACCATTGTGGCTTCTTTTATTGCTTTACCATCAGCTTTGAGACTATAAAAAGAAAGATAAAAGGGTGTAGGGTTAGTGACTGTGAGTTTGCCATCGGTAAAGCTGAATTTAAGCGATTTATACGCCTGATCTGCTTTTAAACCTGTGATACCCTGCGGGCGGTAAAATAACTTAATTCTGGAGCGAACGGTAATCTGCAACTGATTTCTGTCTGTTCTGGTCGATGAGGGAATAGACTTAACATTAATCCAGTAAACTGACTCGCGATCATCCGGCAGGTTTTTTCCGTTATGAATGATTCTTAAGATGTTTTCCTGGCCGGCATCCAGTCTGAACAGCGGCGGCGTAATGATAAATGGCGCTTTTTCTTTATTTGACTCATCCTGATCGTCCACCCATGACTGAATAAGATAAACTGTCTGTTTTTCAGGATTTTTTACGCTAAGTGAAGCCTCTCGCTTAGAACCATCATAAATTACCCGCGTGCCGCCAACGATGACACCTGCAGATACCATATGTGAAAAGCCAAATACAGTTAGAATAAGGGCTGTGTTTAACCATTTCATATTGAATATCCTTCTTAAAAAATCCCCCTGATACCAGGGGGCTTTCGATATTAGTTTTAAGCCGCTATTAGTTATAAACGATAGTGAAATCGGTAACTGCGTTTGCGCTACCAGCGGTAACTGTGTTAGCTGTTGCCATATATTTGGCAACAAAAGACAGGGTGTTTGTGGCTGCTGCGCTATCGATGGTCTGGGCTGCAGATGCAGTCAGTAATGGGATCTGAGTTGCGCTATTAGATTCATAAATCGCTACACCTAAACCTTGTGCGGTGCTGCTATTACTGAGCGCCAACAGATCGCTGTTGTTACTGTCAATACTGCCGTCAAATTTTACGGAAGCAGAGGTTACCGTTACAGGGCATTGAGTCAGTTTAATATCGAACTTTGTTGGTGCTGCGGTGGCACCTGCAGCCTGGAACGCTTTAGAACTTACTGTTCCCAGGTTAATGGTTTGAGAGGCTGAATCGGTATCAACAGTACATGCCGCGTCAGTAATATTGCCGGTGAAATTGATGCTGCCATCAGCTGCATAAGCAGAAGAGAAAGCAACCGGTGCAGCCAAAAGTGATAATGCAATAAGTGTCTTTTTCATTTTTAATCCAATAAAGTTAAGTTTTATTATAAAGGAATCTCACAAATCTATATTTGTTTAGCTATTCCTTAATTTGATTTTTAAGCCTGGTTCCTACCGGGCTTGAGATGAATTCTCTTACATTTAGATTAACTCTGTCAATTGGGTTTGATTAATTTAGGAATTGTACTGCAAGAAATAAGATGTTTTATTTTAATTAATTTGATATGGTAATTGGCGATATTTAAATTCATGTTTTTTGTTTTAAGATTTTATTTTTCTGGCTATTTAAATTAATTAAATTATTATTTTATATTTTTTTTGTTGTCTGGTTATGTGATTTATTTGTTTTTAATCTTGATTTAAGATGAAATTTGAATGTATTAATTAACAGGAGATTAGGGGGTTGTTATGGCTATGGTATTAATAAAATGTTCATATAAAATTTTTTAAGTGTGGTGCATTGAGGCTAGTTATCTAAAAATGAATTTATCCGCTGTTTGGTATAAGTCAGACTTCATGTGAGATGATTTGGTGTGATTAAGTTCTATTGAAGTGATTATATTAAGGAGGGGGGCTGGAAGTTTAACTTAACAGCAGCCTACACTTTCACTTTATCCAGCCTCAAAACTGATATTTGAGCTTGAGGTGTTGAAAGTGCAGGCAGAATTATTACGCTACTCCAGGATGACTAAGTTGGGTTTGCTGTAAGAGTTTTTTCACGAAACAATATAACTATACTGGTAATTATTAATTCTTTATTTCTTACTGATAGGTTAGAATCATTGTAGCTGATGCATTCGCTTTTCCTGCAGTAATACTCGGCTGGGTCTGATAATAGCGCGCGGTAAATGGAATTAAAAAAGCACCCACATCAGCTGTGCCGATATCGATTTCCTTGTTTAAGGGTACCGGTGCTCCTCTATACAGCACCTGTAACCCCAACCCTTGGGCATCAAGGTTGGCGTCGCTGCCGTCCAGATTAATAATCCCTTGCTCCGCATCATAACTACCTGCCGCCCCAGCTGATAAGTTTACAGATACTTTCTGCGTTACATCGCAATTAATCGGTACATCAAATGCTTTTTCAACACTGGTACTACCGGGACCACTGAATTCCGAATCCATGGTATCGCCCATATCGACGTTTATTGTGCTGCTGTTAACGCGACATGTGGTCGTTGACACAGTGCCGGTACCCAAGTAAACCTCCATAAAATTAGGCTTGCCCACAGTATCATAGACTTTTAGCAATAAACCCGGAGTCAGTGTTCCGGCGCTCATTGGGCCAGTCTTAACCAGTTCAATGTTAAATGAGGCAATACCAGAGTTAACATTGTAACTGACATTTGTCGCAACGTTAACGCCATCAGGGATAATTCTGTCAAATGAATCCCTGTATAAATCCATGTATTTTTTTTCTGTCTTGTAGGAGGTGCTGCTGGGTAGTTCAACCCGCATGCCTATACCGGGTATATTAGTATTAAATGTAGATTGTACGCTGGTGGCAACAGTTTCCAGCGTCATCATGCTTGATATTCTGACCTGGCGCTCACATGTCAGTAACATGCCGGCTGTAGCAGGAACTGTAACCGTTGCTAAAACTGTACCCACTGGAGAATCATTATTGGCAATAATATTACCAAAATTGATTGTGTTAATCACTGTGGAAACGCCTTGCCGAAGGGTGCATCCAGCCTCAGCATTTATTGAGAACAGAAACAACATTGAAATAAAGCAACCTACAGTGCTTTTGATATTGATTTTCATAGCTACCCTTGTTATTTATAGTCTCATGCTTAAACTGTTTTAAATTTAATTAAAAACACGACTTGGATTCATCATGGTTTTAATAGTGAATGTCAACTGGTTCACACGCAGCTTTTTGCTATTTTTTAAGTCGAATTTAATGCGTTAAGCTCTCATGTTTACGGGCGGTATGTCAATCAGGTGACTTTATTTTAGGAATCATTTGACAAAAATATAAAGTGTGAATGAAAACTATTAGATGCAGGGCGAAGTACTTTAAAAAATGTTCTAATTATTAGAGCAATCTTCTGCTGATTTTAGGCCGGGAGACTGTTTTAGAGAAAAATATTAAGAGTTTATTTCTTATAAAAAGGGTTTATATAAAGTAAAGTTTAAAATATTTTTTTAAGAAACTTAATGATTCTTATAAAATATTTTTATCAACAGTGATGGGAAATAGCACGTTTAACTTCATTTTTTCGGAAGGGATACCACTACTCTATGATGCAGCACTCGTATTTCGGGCAGGCTGCACGGTAGTGCAGCCGATTTAGCTGAGGAAGCGATCAGAGCGTTTCCTCAGCCCTGACAGTTGTGACCGCTAAACGTAAAGTAAGTTATAGCCCACTTTTCAGTCCATCGATAATGCCTTCCAAAACCGAATGATGCTGTCGGGTCATAACAACACAGCGTGCTTGCACAGAGTCAAGATCCTTACGCGTTATACTATCCTTAACATATGCCTGGCTGTCGACTGAGGAACCGGGGATATTTATTTCAATATAAGCAACTTCTTCTGAATCGCGTTCAATGGTGAATCGGTTGATACCATACTGATTATCCAGTTTGCCATACTCAAGAAAATAGCCATGGCTGCTTAATTCGTCCTGCAAACAACTATAGACCCGTCGAGCTGAAACTGAATCAGCATAATAGTAGCTGTCCGTAGTTTCAGTGTTTTCACCATAGGGTAATATTGATGCACAACTTGTCATAAAAAAAGCTAATGCCAGTATAATTTTTTTCATAAAACTCTCAGCTCATCCGGACGGTTTAAGCTAACTCAGATCCGAATTTAATAGCATTACAATCAGTTAAATCACTGGCTGTTTTTATATGAACAATCTGATGACCATGTGACAAATTTCGTTTTTAACACTGAATTATCTTTCGATGAAAAGATTACATAGCCATGGCCGTCACTTTTAGCGGGCAGATTTTTCAGTATTGTCGGGTCAACCATCTTCTGAGTAATCGAAACCGCACCTGCTTCATCTTCCGCCTTAAAACACCCGTGGTGCGTCGAAAACGACAGGTTTTTATCTGTGGCATTATAAATATCTAAAATATATTTTTTTGCATAATGCTTCACTCCAGCCTCACTGGTAGTGAGTTGTTCATTTTGATTCGATGAACTTACAATCAATATATCCTGAGGGGTTGGCACCGCATCAGCTATCGCTACATCTGTCGCCTGTGCTGAAAATGCAGCTAAAAATATAATCGGCAAGCAGCCTGTTACACCGGGAATCATCATATTAACATCTCTTTAATGTTTAAGTCTCATAACCTGACCTATATTAGGGCGGGCACTACTTTTCGGACAGACTCAGTACTGTCTAAATTAAGGGGCACAGAGTAATCTGAAGCTAATTAATGTAAGATATTATAAATAGATTAAAAGCATCTGAATCGTCCTGCACTTTACCGGGCTTGTAATTGTTCATCGGCAAGTTGCCCAAGTCGGCGGAGGGCGTGTATGCGTCTGTCGTCGAAATCAAAACATACCGCCAGTCGTAAGCAATGATTAAAGGACTTATTTCCGGAACAGAGTGCTCCAGGCATACAGATAATTTTCTCTTCCAGTGCATCATGAAAAAGACGCAAAGTATCACTGCCTTCTGGTAGCTCAATCCACAGGATAAAACCACATTCGGGTCGGCTGACTCGCGTTCCCAAGGGAAAATATTGCTCGATAAGTGCTCTGACGGCATCGATTTTTTTCGAGTAAAGTCGTTTTAAGTGGCGTAAGTGAAGATCGTAGCTTCCATTCTCAAGGAATAGCCCCAGGGTTTCAGCCAGCATCTCTGGTTCTGCAACAGTTGATGTAAATTTAAGTTGTCGGGCAACATCCCGGAAACGTCCGGCATCCAGCCAACCGATTCTGAAGTCGGGAGCCACGATTTTGGTATAGCTGGCGCATACCAGTACCCAGCCATCTTCGTCAAAAGACTTAATATTGGGAATAGTCTGCGGCGTGTATTGCAGTTCAGAATAGATAGCATCTTCTATAACCGCGACTTGATTCACATTGGCCATATGGGCTAATCGCTGACGATTCTCGACAGGCATAGTAAAGCCCAGCGGGTTATGACCACTGGGAATGGTCAACACAGCGGCAACCTGGTTCAGGCTAATTTTATTTTGCAACGTATCAAGGCACATACCGGTGCGCGGATGCGTTGGAATTTCGATGATCCGGCGTCCCGCATCTTCGAGCATCGGGTAGAGGTTATAAAAAGTCGGTGTTTCAATTGCTACGCCATCACCAGGGCGAGTTGTGGCGCGAACGGCGAGATTGATCGCTTCCATCGCACCATGAGTCAGCAATATATCTTCTGCTGATAGCGACATACCCATCTGTAACCCTCGCCTGGCAATCTGTGAACGCAATCGTAGAGAACCCGGCGGCAGCACATAGGAACCAATGCTGCTTTTTTTAGAGCGAAGAACTTGCGAGGTTAACTTTTTCAGCCGTGACGACGGGTAATAATTTTCACCAACTGGATAAGCCAGTGCAAAATCAACATATTGCTCATCTGCGCACTTACCGAGGATAAATGCCAGTAACTTATTAATCCCATTTAATGGAATTTTTTCTTTATCTTCAACAACGGCAGCAGGGACTGACAGTTCGGAAATTTTACTGTTAACAAAATAGCCAGATTGTGGGCGTGCAGTGATCAATCCTCGATCTTCCAGTATCCGATATGCCGCCTTAATCGTATTGACGCTGACACTGTGTCTTTCTGAACACTCTCTTATTGATGCGATACGACTACCCGGTGGCAGTTGCCCACTTGCAATCGCGGCCCCGATCTCGCCGGCGATAATTTCATAGATGAACATAATAAGCCTCAGCTCTTTCTGGCGCTGCTTTGGCCTGCGACAGAAAAATTACGACAATAATTTCCGACTTATGACATGGAAAACTGAACTGTGTCTATTGAATTATCACTACGATGTATCTGTAACCATCCATTTGAACGAGTTAATATCTCATTTCTAAAGCAAAGTTATGCATCTCAGATGAGGAGTATTTTATGAGCAAACGTCAGCAAACTCCGCTAAAAGTTGGTTTTGTTATCTGTCCCGGCGTGGCGATCATGGACCTGTTAGGCGCACATGCGGTCTTCGGTATGACGCCTGATACTGAAATTCACATTTTATGGAAAGATACTGCATTAATCGAAGCAGCTCCCCGCTTCCCAATTGCCGCGACGACTACCTTCGAACAGTGCCCACAATTAGATATTCTGGTGGTGGGGGCTGTACCAGGGGAATTAAATCGGGATGAAGAGATGCTGAACTTTATCTCCGAACAATCGACGCAGGCATCAAGTATTATCGGTATCTGTGGCGGCGTATTGTTGCTGGGTGCCGTTGGTTTGCTGGAAGGCCGTAAAGCAACAACTAATTTTCATCTGCTGGACGCCCTGCGATTGTTTGGTGCCGAGAGTGTCCCGGGGGGGAGAGTAGTGCAGGACGGGATAATACTGACCGCAGGCCCCGCCACCGGAGGTTTCGAGGCAGCGCTTAAAGCGTTAGCCGAGCTCAGGGGAGATGAACAGGCCAGACTGATCGAACTGACGATTGAATATCACCCACAACCGGTTTTTAATGTCGGAACCCCTGAGCTGGCGGGTAAGGTATTATTTGAACAGTCTGTCAGTATTTATAATGATCACTTTAAACAGTGCACCGATGCTGCAATATCCTTTTATCATAAAATTAAAACGCACTGAATAATAAACTTTATCAAATAAAGAAATATAAAATTGATTGCTTTTACTTAAAGAAAAATCGTGAGTATGTTCTCGATAGCGGAAGCAATTTTCTTAATATTCAGTTCTGAAATGTATCAGGATATACCATGACAGTAATAAAATTTAAGCAGGTCGATGTATTTACCACTAAACCTTTTAAAGGAAATCCGGTGGCGGTCATTATGGATGGTAAAGATTTATCAGACCGGCAAATGCTGGCTATTGCCAGCTGGACTAACCTTTCTGAGACAACTTTTGTATTGCCTGCTGAAAATAAATGCGCTGACTATCGTGTACGAATTTTCACCCCGGCCGGCGAATTACCTTTTGCCGGGCATCCGACCATCGGTACCGCTTTTGCTTTATTAGAAGCTGGCGTGATCAGCCCTGTTAATGGTGAACTTATCCAGGAATGTGCGGCAGGATTGATTCCTCTCAGGGTCGCTGCATCTGCATCTGCCGCCATTTCTATTGCATTCAGGCTGCCCCAGCCAAGTATCACACCACTTACCGAAGCTGAAGTTCAGTGCCTCGATGCTATTCTGGGATGTCCGGTGGAGCGAAGTCAGAGTCCAGTGGTGGTTGATGTTGGAGCGCGCTGGATAGTGATAAAAACAACGGACGCGGAAGCCGTAATCCGCACGCGACCTGACTTTACCCGACTTGCACAGCACGATAAGTCGATGAAGGTAACCGGTGTGTGTATTTACGGAGAGCATCCTGGCGCAGATGTAATGCATATTGAAGTCCGATCGTTTGCCCCTTCATGTGGCGTCAATGAAGATCCGGTTTGTGGCAGTGGCAACGGCAGTGTTGCTGCATTTTTACAGTATTATGGAAATCTGCCAGCCACAGGCAAGATAGAGTCATCTCAGGGACAGGTCGTGGGACGCGATGGGAAACTCGAGCTCAGCATCTGTGATGAGGCAATATTTGTTGGTGGCTATGCAACGACACGTATTGCAGGAGATATTAACTGCTGATATCTCTGATTTACTGTTAAAACTGATATCAAGAGAGACAGATGTTCGGAGTCGTTAAGGATGGCACCACTGCGACGGATAATGAGCGCGTTGTGCGGTACATTATCCGTCAGGTGTGAATTGAGCGAATAGCTGCATGCAATAACGTTACGCGGGCCATTATCTTTATTAATGCATTAACAGTGGCATCCCTATAGTTTCTGTTATATCCAAATAAGGAAGAGAAGTTTTCAGAATACAGGGATGCTCAGCTGACATTAGTGCAGCATAAAGATTTGCTTAAAATGCTAAGATTATTTTTTTCAAAGCGAGATTACTTGATGTTTTAGGTCAGAAATAAACTAATAGTGTAAAATCAATTCTCCTTAGAGGGATTATTCACTTTTGAATTTTATTGATATTCTTTCTGCATCTTCAAAGTCTCTTTTAATAATTTCTGGTTTTTTTGGTTGAACGGGTCTGTTGCAAGATAAGCTGTTTAAATTTATAAATCCCCATAGATCACGTGTGTTTCTCAGTAAAAAATTCTTCTTTACCCTGTCTATCTGTGAAAACACTGTTTTAATCGAAAGCCCAAATATTGTAGATATTTGTTTAACCGTATAACCATTACGGATTGCGATAAGTATCGTACGCTGCGAGTAGGTGATATGTTTAAAGTTGCATCTGTCACAGATATTGGTAATATTTTCAATTAATTCAATGTCTCTTTTAAAGCCCAATTCAATCCACTGTTTAAAAAAATCAATCGACTCAGAAGTGAAGAGCAATGAAGCATCAGAAACACAGGCCGGTAGTACCAGACCGGGAGGTGACTCTTCCAGATCGATAAGAAAAAAAACTTTCCCACCTTTCTTTCTTTTCTTAAAGTAAGTATGGCAAAGATGCATTTCGCTTTGATGCATCTCAACGAATATGGCATCGTAAATTTCTAACGAGTGTCCATGATCTGTTTTTTTTGATATTGAAATATTACAATCTAAAAATATATCACTTATCAAGTGTCTCAGGCCATAAGCCAAATAGTTATTTTTGCTGACAATAAGCACGTCCATATGAAACTCCTGGTATTTTTAAAAATGACCATAATCAATAGTGTTGTTCGGTTTTAGATTTTCTTAATTTAACGATTGGCTGGAATCTGGTGGTTATCAGATAGTTTCAATTAAGAATGAAACTCAAATGCTTTGTTTCACGCAGTTATATGAAATAATCGCTAATCAGATAATTCTAATCCGCTTATAATAAGCTCTCATTTTTGCAAAGGTCAATTACGCAGCAGAGAATTCAGAAATAGACTACAGATAATAAGCGGGTTTGTTCTTTATTATCCGGGGTTAACTTTTGTGATTTTTTTTAGGTCGTACAGGAGCATTGCAACTGATAATGTTTTCATTTGTAAAACAGATCAGTTCTGCATGGTTTCTAATCAGGAAGTTCTTCTTTATTCTTTCGATTTGCGAAAATATGGTGTTGGTTGATACTCCCAGCGCGGTCGACATTCGCTTTACTGAGTATCCCTGACGCATGCCAAGGATAATCAGAAGTTGTGATGCAGTAATATATTTAAAATCGCATCTCAGACACGGGTTTACTTTATTTTTATTCGTTGGAAATTCCCTGGTTAGTAGATTTTTTATCTTTTGTGACAGGTTTTCTTTCGGTTCAGAAATATAAATAAATTGAGCTTCATAAAAGCATGGAGAAATTTTCATAACTGAGGAGTCGAAAGTAAAATTCGTTATGAATATTACTTTTGCATCGCAATTTATATTTCTAAATTCGTAATGACAAAGATGGAATTCATGCCTGTATATTTCCACAAATATAACATCATAGCGATGGAGTGAGTTATAGTCAGATTTTGAGATACAGACATTAATGTCATTGGATATCTTTTCAACCAGGGTTTTAACGCCCAGTGCGAGAAAGTTATTTTTGGCAATAATTAAAGCATTCATAGTTCGCCCTTAATAAAAGACCTTCAACTAAGCCGGTAATAAATGCCTGTTATCTGGTCGATGTGATTAAGCAATCAATGCTTTTCAATATGAAGATAGTTGAAAGCTGGCTACTTAACGTATGCCGCTATTGTGGCAAGAAAATTCCTAATGACGATACTTATATCTGTATATATAGGTTATTCATTTGTTTTATGCTGTTATTTACTTTTATTTAGATATAATATGCTGCTTTTTTATTTTTAGAACAGTGCCTTTTGGAATTGATTAGCAGAGGAGAAGTAAGTCTGGAGGGAATTTCTGCGCCAGCGCAGGTGAGGATAAAGCGAAATGTCACGCAGGTTACATGCCCAACATTCATCAGTACATAAAGCTGATAAGATGACTCGTTTTTAGATACCTTAAGCCATCAAAATTTTTACAACTTATATCTCAATATCATAAGTGATTTAATATCTAAGCTTGCCGGATATTAAAATTAAATTAATTTTTTATATACTCATTAGTGTGTGAAAAAGCTTCACATTTCACACGATTACAACTATGCTTATGGAAGCTAATGCTGCCGATTTGGATGCCAGTAAATGATTTTCATAATTAACAGTGATATAGAATACAACACTGAAAGTTGCATTTTGAGGCATCTCCCTACAAATGAATCCATCAGCTTGAGTATTTCTTCTGGCAGACTTTTCGAGATGTTACTTCATTCCGGCGGTGAGATATTGCCTCGCGAAAAGCTACTCTCCGAAGTATGGGATAAGTATGGTCTTACCGGATCAAACAGTAATTTAAATCAATACTTGAGTTTGCTAAGAAGAACGCTTTCTGGTTTTGATTGCTCGAATTTTATCATTACCGTGCCTAAGGAAGGGATCAAGATAAATACCGACGTTACAATCGAAGTCAGATATAGCGAAGAGAGTGAAATAGCCGAGGAACCAGCAGCGTATGATCCAGAGTTAAACTCTGAAAACACAAAGCGAGTGCAGAAATCTTTAACTAGCAGATTAATATTCTCTCTTATATCTCTGCTGGTTTTTTTGCTGTTATTGTTTGGTTTTCATTTTTTTAAAGACTTAAATAGAAATAAAGAGATAGATGTCACTGTCATGCAGTTAGACAGTGGCTGTAAATTATACTCGCTTCAGGACCTCAGTAAAAAAGACGAGGTTAAATTATTAGTAATAATCAATAAGTTTTTACTGCAAAATGATTTAAGGTGTGGAAGCGGACGCAGAGTATACTTCGATCACTATACTTCCTATTCAATTAAGGACTATGGAAGAACACTGATATCCTATTGCTATGAAGGGAAAAATAAAGAAGTAGTAAATTGTGCTAATTTTTATTACCTCGATGGAGGTTTGAAATGAAAAAAAACAAAAAATCATCATAGCTTCTCTGATTTTTTTTATACTATTGGTTACTTTTTTAATCTTAAAAAATAATAATAACAGGAAGTTAGTGCTACCGTTAAGATGCAATACGTTCACAACTTTTAATCTGGAGAAGGATGACAATAATCTGGTGTTCAAAATCGCACATGATCTTCGCCTTCAGGCAGATGGGAATGGTATTTTCGTAATTAATGGCGAGGTGGTCGCCAATGGAAAAAGCTCTTCAGTTAACAGGGTCATAAATCTCAGTAACGGCATAGTACTCGATGAAGATACTGTAGAGTATCAAATCAAAAGCGTCTCCGTTTCTCCGACAGACAACACTTCATCATCGGATTTTAACAAGCTAATTGCCGAGTTTACTTCTGATCCTAAAAGATTTGAGTTGGATATTATCAATGTTGATGATGACGCTTATCTGATTGGCGGGCCTGTATCATTTCTTTTCATTTGCATGAGATACTAAATAGCTGTCAGATTGATAACCGTTAGCCATCAGAGATGGCAGGTTCTGCGAGCTGCTCTTGACGCTTACAATAGTGGCATACGACATTGTCTTATCTGGCTGCGTCGCGCACTAAAAAGAATCATGGTGGCGTCAGCGCTCCGGCCAACGGAGAGTCAGTGAGTTTTTGATGCCTGATGATGTCTGACTGGGAAGTTTGCGCTTCCATGCTCTGCGAGGACAGCAGTACTCCCTGGCTGGAGTGACCCCGCCCCGGTTGAAGATTCTGCCCAAAAGTTGTGGAGTCAGTCCACACCCATAATCAGTCGGACTACGAATATCGCACCCAATCACTATCATAAATGAAATTCCAGTTGGCACTGCCAACAGGATTGAAAGCAGAACGCATTTATTTTTCTGGTTTTCTATTCATCTTCATAAAAGAGTTTCGTATCTCTCCCTTCAGCTCTCGCGTTTTTAACATCATTATAAATACAGGAAATGTGTGAAGCTAAGCAGGCCGTAGAAAGACGATGAGCGGGAAGATGAGGTGTGTACATCAGAAGATAGGGACGTGTTTAAAAGTAAAAATACCTACGAAAACGACGAAAAGCCCATAAAATTAATAACGTCTTGTAACAACGAAAATTCTACCGGAACGCCATAAAGCAAAAAACCCGCCATAGGCGGGTTTCTTTAAATATGGTGCCCGAACTCGGAATCGAACCAAGGACACGGGGATTTTCAATCCCCTGCTCTACCGACTGAGCTATTCGGGCAACGGGGCGCATTAAACCGTAAAGGGAGAAATGCGTCAAATGCTTTTGTTGTGAATGCTGACTGATTGCACTCTTTTCCATCAGTTTGTGGTGAAAAAAGCCAGTTGTCGGATAATAATTGGTCGGCTGGGGCTGGCTTTACCCTCAGGCTTTGTTCGGGAAAAAATGGCACTCAATATGATGTCGGCAAAACTTACAATATTGCATAAATCCGCATAACTATCGGATAATAAAACAGTTTTTAATTATTCGCGCTTCGATAATTCTATAATTATCAATATGTTATAAATGATACCTTAGTTGCAATTAATTCAGTTTGTGGGTTGTAGCGAAAATTAAAAAATGCGATTATTGCGCAAATTTTGATGCCCCATCATTTCACTTAACTGAGGTCGCCGCTATGAACGGTTCAATGCTGAATCAGAGCACTTGTTCCCGCCATCTTTTGATGTCGCAGCATGCGCGAACGATCCTCTGTCAGACCCCATCGATACACGCTCTCATCATGCGGTGAGGCTTTCTGATGCTTGCTTTCAGGCATGAGTAAAAAACAGACGCGATCTGGTTTTACTGATGTCTGGCGGTTAAAGCTGAACCCAATGCTTTTTCGATTTAAGACACTTACGCCGGGAAGCGATTTCCCATTGCCGTGCCTTTGGCACCCACTCATCCTGTTTAATCTGGGATTTGTGCTATGACAACACTAAAAATTGCTGCCAGCGCCTGCGCTGCGGCAAACCTCCATACCCAGCGTGATATTGTGACGCTGGACAGTACTGATTTTACCGATGTGGCGGCGGTGGTCGTCTCTGTTGCTGATTCGCGCAGTGGCGTGCTGGCGTTATTACGTCATACCGGTTTTAATCTGCCGGTGTTTATCGCACTGGAAGGCGCTGAACCGGCGCAGCCACTGCCTGAAGTGACCGGATTGCTGAACGGCGATGCCGAGTCGGATCGCCAGCTGGAAGAGGCGGCTGCGCAGTATGAAGCGACTCTGCTGCCGCCATTTTTTGACACTCTGACCAAATATGTGGCGATGGGCAACAGCACCTTTGCCTGTCCTGGGCATCAGGGCGGAGCTTTCTTTAAAAAGCATCCGGCCGGCCGTCAGTTCTTTGATTTCTTCGGCGAAAATGTATTTCGTGCCGATATGTGCAATGCCGACGTTAAGCTCGGTGATTTGCTGATCCACGAAGGTTCGGCGAAGGATGCGCAAAAGTTTGCGGCAAAAGTGTTTAATGCGGATAAAACCTACTTTGTGCTGAATGGCACTTCCAGCGCCAATAAAGTGGTGACCAACGCGCTGCTGACGCGCGGAGACCTGGTGCTGTTTGACCGCAACAACCATAAATCCAATCATCACGGAGCACTGATTCAGGCGGGTGCCACCCCGGTTTATCTGGAAACTGCGCGCAATCCGTTTGGCTTTATTGGCGGCATTGATGCTCACTGTTTCGACGAGCGCTATTTACGTAAGCAGATTAAACAGGTTGCACCGGAACGCGCCAGCGAAGCGCGTCCGTTTCGTCTGGCGGTGATCCAGCTCGGTACCTATGACGGCACGGTGTATAACGCGCGTCAGGTGGTTGACCGAATCGGTCATCTCTGCGATTACATTCTGTTTGATTCCGCCTGGGTTGGTTACGAGCAGTTTATTCCGGTGATGGAGGCCTGTTCTCCGCTGTTACTCGATCTCAATGAGAACGATCCGGGTATTTTTGTCACCCAGTCGGTGCATAAACAGCAGGCTGGCTTCTCGCAGACTTCGCAGATCCACAAGAAAGATAACCATATTCGCGGCCAGCAGCGCTTTTGTAGCCATAAACGGCTTAATAATGCTTTTATGCTGCATGCTTCAACCAGCCCGTTTTATCCGCTGTTTGCCGCGCTGGACGTTAACGCCAAAATGCATCAGGGCGCAGCAGGGCGTCGCCTGTGGCATGAGTGCGTGACGCTGGGGATTGATGCGCGTAAGGCAATTCTGGCGAAGTGCGAGATGATTAAGCCATTCCTGCCGGACAGCGTTGACGGTAAACCGTGGCAGGATGCGCCAACCGAAAGTATCGCTGCTGATGCGCGCTATTTCAGCTTTGCGCCGGGTGCGCAGTGGCACGGCTTCGACGGTTATGCACGCGATCAGTACATTATCGATCCTTGCAAGCTGCTGCTGACCACGCCGGGTATTGATGCCGCCACTGGGGAGTATGCTGCATTCGGTATTCCGGCGACCATTCTGGCAAACTATCTGCGTGAAAATGGCGTGGTGCCGGAGAAATGCGACCTTAACTCGATCCTGTTCCTGCTGACGCCAGCGGAGAGCGCGGAGAAGATGGCGCATCTGGTGGCAATGCTGGCGCAGTTTGAGCAGCATGTAAAACAGGATGCGCTGCTGTGTGAGGTATTGCCGACGGTTTATCGGAAGAATGCCGCGCGTTATCAGGGCTATACCCTGCGCCGTCTGTGTCAGGAGATGCACGATCTGTATGTCAGCTATGGCGTAAAAGATCTGCAGAAGGCGATGTTCCGTCAGCAGAGCCTGCCGAAAGTGGCGATGAACCCACAGGATGCCAATATTGAATTTATTCGCGGCAATGTGGAGTTGGTGCCGATCGCACAGGCGGAGGGACGTATCGCAGCCGAAGGCGCATTGCCGTATCCACCAGGCGTGCTGTGCGTGGTGCCGGGCGAAGTGTGGGGTGGCGCGGTGCAGCGCTATTTCCTCGCGCTGGAGGAGGGCATTAATTTGCTGCCGGGCTTCTCACCGGAATTGCAGGGGGTGTATGCAGAAGCCGACGCCAGCGGCGTTAAGCGGCTGTGTGGTTATGTGATGATGTAATGTGTGGGGCGGCATTCAATGCCGCCCCGTTTGTTTTATGCTGAAGCCGCTTTCGACTGCGCATCTTCCCGAGCCTGGCGTACTATGGCTTTCGCCATCCACTTCGCCACGTCCTGTAGTTCCTGATTATCACAGCCCCAGATATCCTTCATTACCAGAAAAATCTCTGAACCGTAAACCAGTGACAGTGAGTGCAGCACGCGTTGCATCAGTTCGGGTGGCAGCTCGGCAGACAGCGGCTCGACCACTTTCTGCAATAACAGCTTACGATTTCCGCGCACCAGCCGCTCTTTGATTGGTACCGCATCCTGAGATTGCGACTGCGCCCACTGCGTCAGTGACAGGTGCAGTGCAGCCCGCAGCGTGCCTTCATGTTGCAGCATACGCGGAAAGGCAAATGTCAGCAGCTCATCAATGCGGGCAGTGGCTTCCTGCTGAGTGGGTTGCCAGCTGTTTATTGGACTCAGGGTTTCACTGACGATAGCTGCCACCAGCGCGCTTTGCGTCGGAAAATAGCGATAAGCGGTGGCGCGCGACAATTGTGCCGCCTGCGCCACCTCGCTTATCGATGGAAATGCTCCACCATCAAACATTTGCATGGCAGTATCGATTAGCAGGCGGCGCGTTCGTGCGCGAGTTGATGTCAATGACATACCTTCTTGGTTTTCCTTTTGAACCACAATAACCTCTGTATCAGTATAAATCTGCCTGAAGATGAGCGGGTAAGCGAGCAAAAAACAGCATGATAAGCACACATTTTCCCGCTATTGCGTAAGCATTCAGGCGTCATTCCAGGCTAATTATCGATAATGAGATATCAGTTTCATTCTATTGATTTATCAATTTAATGGATGATACTGTTATCTCAGCGTAAAGTGACAGTTCCTATCACAAAGGATATTGTGGTTTTTATTTCAGGTTTATCAACTCTTTATTCAGACAAATAACAGGATTGAGCCAAAGAAATGAAGAAGAAAGATGGTTTTATCTATGCCGTAGCTACGGAAGATACTAAAGGAATGGAACTGTATTTCGTCCGTGATTTGATTGCCAATTGTGGAGCGAAAGTCGTCACAGTTGATCTGTCCACTCAGACACTTAGCCGCGCTTCTGTGGCTGATTTCAGTGCCGAAAGCGTCGCCGCTTTTCACCCCCAGGGTGCGTCCGCGGTATTCTGCGGCGACCGTGGCCGGGCGATTGATGCGATGGCGACTGCATTTGAGATTTTCCTTAGTCAGCGTGACGATATTGCCGGGGTACTTGGCCTTGGCGGATCGGGTGGCACCGCGCTGATTACCCCGGCGATGCAAGCTTTGCCGGTGGGTATTCCCAAACTGATGGTCTCAACCATGGCTTCCGGCGATGTTTCCGGTTATGTCGGTGCCAGTGATATTAATATGCTCTATTCGGTGACCGATGTGGCCGGACTGAATCGTATTTCCCGTCAGGTACTTGGCAATGCTGCTCATCAAATCGCCGGCGCAGTGCTGTTTCAGGTTGCCGCAGACGCGTCCGACAAGCCTGCGCTTGGCCTGACGATGTTTGGTGTTACTACTCCTTGTATTCAGGTCGTGAGTCAGGCGCTGGCAGCGGAATATGATTGTCTGGTATTTCATGCCACCGGCAGCGGCGGTAAAGCGATGGAGAAGCTGGCCGACAGCGGTATGTTGTCTGGCGTGCTCGATCTGACTACTACGGAAGTGTGCGATTTACTGGCCGGTGGCGTGCTGGCTTGCGGTGAGGATCGCTTCGATGCTATTGCCCGCTCTCAGGTGCCGTATGTGGTCTCCTGTGGCGCACTGGATATGGTCAATTTTGGTCATCCGTCGACGATACCGGCGAAGTATGCCGATCGTCTGTTTTACCATCACAATGCGCAGGTAACGCTGATGCGTACCACGCCGGAAGAGAACGTGGCGCTGGCAAAATGGATTGCTGCCAAACTGAATCGCTGTGCAGGTGAAGTCAGATTTCTTATTCCTGAAGGTGGATTTTCCGCACTGGATGCCGTCGGGCAACCTTTCTGGTCACCCGAGGCAAATCAGGCGTTTATTACTACGCTGGAAGCTGAACTGTTACAAACCGCGCAGCGAAAAATTCAGCGATTGCCTTATAACATCAATCATCCACTGTTTGCAGAGGCGGCGGTGGCAGCATTTCGCAGCCTGACAGCGAAGGAGAAGTAGCCATGCCGGGGTTTAACCGACAGGAATTATTAGCCAAATTCAGAGCGATGGTTGCCCGCCGCGAACCGATTATCGGTGGCGGGGCAGGGACTGGGCTTTCGGCAAAGTGTGAGGAAGCAGGCGGTATCGATCTGATTGTTATCTATAACTCGGGCCGCTATCGCATGGCCGGTCGCGGTTCGCTGGCCGGGCTGCTGGCTTACGGCAATGCCAATGAGATTGTCGTCGATATGGCAAAAGAGGTGTTGCCGGTCGTGAAAAACACGCCGGTACTGGCCGGTGTTAACGGCACTGACCCGTTTTGCCAGTTCGATAAGTTTCTCGACGATCTGAAAGCGCTGGGCTTCTCCGGTGTGCAGAACTTCCCGACCGTCGGGCTGATTGACGGCAACTTCCGCGCCAATCTGGAAGAGACCGGCATGGGCTACGGGCTGGAAGTTGAGATGATTCGGCTGGCGCATCAGAAGGATTTGCTGACGACTCCCTATGTGTTTAATCAGCAGGATGCGATAGCGATGACGCAGGCCGGTGCGGATATCATTGTGCCGCATATGGGGCTGACTACCGGCGGTAATATCGGGGCGGAAACCGCGCTGCGCCTGAAAGATTGTGTACCGCTGATCACTCAGTGGGCGCAGGCCGCTAAGGCGGTGCGTGAGGATGTGATTGTGCTCTGCCACGGCGGGCCGATTTCGTCGCCGCAGGATGCACAATATATTCTTGATAACTGCCCGCTGTGCGATGGTTTCTACGGCGCCAGCTCAATGGAACGCCTGCCGACAGAAGTAGCGCTGACCGAGACTACCCGGCAGTTTAAAAAGTTAAATCGCTAAAAAATTTCATGCACCATTTTGATGCCAACACCAGGGGATTTACCCCGTAACTAAAACGGCGAGCTTAGCTCGCCGTTTTTATTTGCCAAAACCCACTCAGTAAAAGCGATAGCCTCTCTGCGCTTTACTCACTTTTACCAGGTAATTACGTGATTCTGCCGCCGGATGCTTCGTCGCCAGAGTCTGATAAAATTCGCTGGAAGATAACGCGTTAATTTTACCAAATGCGGTATTTTTATCACTGGAGAAGATGCGTAATACGCTACCTGCACCGCCGTTGTAGGCAGTGATGACGGCGTAACGCCGGGACGTTGGATCGGAAATTCCCGACAGATAACTTTTTTGCAGAATCGCCAGATAAGCGGTACCGGCATCAATATTGTTCTCTGGATCGAACAGGTAGCTGCGGCTGGGTTTACCCGACTTACCTTTCAGGCGGAAGACATCTACCCCGGCGGTATGCTGCACAACCTGCATCAGGCCCAGTGCATCAGCATGGCTGACGGCATACGGGTTGAAGCTCGATTCGATCTGCATAATCGCCAGAATCAGCGACTGATCGACACCGTACTTCTCGGCTGATTTACGCACCATCGGCAGATATTTATGCGCACGCTTATCCAGATGGTTTGGCACCATCGGAATAGTTACCGACCAGATAACATGCATGCCGGAAGTGCGGCGCTGAAGCTTGTTCTGGATCAGATAGTCAGCAAAGTTGCCCGCGCGTCCCTGCCAGCGAATCGGCTGGCCGGTATTATCCAGCACCTGACCATACAGCAAAGGCTCTTTACTGATCTGAATATCGTTAGCATCGGAATAGAGATCGACATTGCCCGGATCGTCACCGATCAGCAAGGTGGTGATAATCGCCTGACGCAGGCTGGCCGTCGGGTTAGTTCCGGCAATGGTTTCAATGGTGATGCTACCGGCGTCAAAATTGATATGGCTACGGGTGAAGTATTGATCGCTGTACTTTACATAGTCCTTCGGACCGGCGATCAGCACTTCGTTGATGCCCCAAATATTCTCGATGTTGTGGGCAAATTGGCCCATTAAAATGTCAAAACCGTTGGTGTCCTTGACCCACTCTTCGTGTGAAGTCGTTTTTTTATTACCGGAGCAGGAGATCAACAGCGGTGCTATGACGAGCAAGGCGATAATTTTCTTCATTTTCTCAATGCTTAACCCAAAAAATGGGGCCTCAGGGAGGCCCAAAGCGTTATTCTTCTGGCGGGGTGTAGCCTTCGATATGGACATCCTTGCCTTCAAACAGGAATTTCACCATTTCCTGCTCCAGTTGCTTACGGTCTTCCGGATTCATCATGCTGAGTTTTTTCTCATTGATCAGCATAGTCTGTTTTGACATCCACTGTGACCAGGCCTCTTTCGAAATTTCGTTATAGATGCGTTTACCCAGATCGCCCGGATAGAGCTGGAAGTCTTGTCCCTCGGCATCACGTTGCAGGAACGTACAGAAAATTGTGCGGCTCATTACTCTTCCTCTTGTATCGCGCGTGTGTTCAGCATCATTTGCTGTGGTTGCCGTAACTCATGTAGCAGGCGCTCAACCGGAGCGGCCAGTCCCACAGACGGCGGCTGCGCTAAGTTATACCAGAGACCCGCGCCATCATCCATGGCGCTACTCGCAGAAGGCAGTTCCAGCCACATTGGTACAATATCCAGATGAAAATGGCTGAAAGTATGACGGAAGGCGATCATCTGCTTAGGCTTGCTGCCAGTGATGCCGCGTGCTTTCAGCCACTGTTGCAGCTCGGCCTCGCTGCTGAATTGCGGAAAGCAGAACAGCCCGCCCCACAGACCAACGGGCGGGCGCTGTTCCAGCCAGACGCCATCGCCCCGCTGCATCATCAAGAACCAGCCGGTGCGCTCTGGCAGCGTCTGTTTTGGCTTTTTACCCGGATATTTTGCCCAGCTACCGTTGGCATAAGCGACACAGTTGAGATTGACCGGGCAGATCTCGCATTTAGGCTTTGAGCGGGTACAGACTATCGCCCCCAGATCCATCATCGCCTGATTAAACTGGCTGACGCCAACCGCAGGTGTAACCTGCTCGCTGATATTCCAGAGTTTTTTCTCGACATCTTTTTTGCCCGGCCAGCCATCAATGGCATAACAACGTGCCAGCACGCGCTTAACGTTGCCATCGAGGATCGGGTAATGCTGCCCGAGCGACAGCGAAAGAATCGCCCCAGCCGTGGAGCGACCCACGCCGGGTAGATCGGCCACTGCTTCAAAGGTCTCGGGGAACTTACCGTCGTGACGCTCGACGACCTGTTGCGCCGCTTTGTGCAGATTGCGCGCGCGCGCGTAATAGCCGAGCCCGGTCCACAGATGCAGTACCTCATCCAGCGGCGCGGCGGCGAGATCGGTTACGCTGGGGAAGCGTGCCATAAAGCGTTCGAAGTAGGGAATGACGGTCGCAACCTGGGTTTGCTGCAGCATCACTTCCGAGAGCCAGACTTTATAAGGCGTTTTTTCCTGCTGCCACGGCAGGGTTTTGCGTCCGAAGCGCTGATACCAGTCCAGCACTTGTTGCGCGAACTGTTGCGCTTGCGTCATTGGGAGGAAATTTTCCGTTATTACTCTACAATCAGGCAGGAATTCCAGCACAGACACTGGATGCTGTAAACCGGAACTTTGCGGGACTTGCTTCTCAGCAGTAACTTTGCATAATGCCCGCATATTCCTGAATATGCAGATCAACAGGCAGCCACATGATAAATGACGTCATCTCACCAGAATATGATGAAAACGGTCGCGCGATGCGCCGTATCCGCAGTTTTGTCCGCCGTCAGGGCCGGTTAACCAAGGGCCAGCAGCACGCACTGGATAATTACTGGCCGCTGATGGGCGTTGAGTATCAGGCTCAGCCAATTGACCTGGTTGATCTTTTTGGCCGCGAGGGGCCAGTGGTGCTGGAAATTGGTTTCGGCATGGGGGCCTCGCTGGTCACCATGGCGGGAAATAATCCGCAACAAAATTTCCTCGGTATTGAAGTACATTCTCCGGGCGTTGGTGCCTGCCTTGGCTCAGCTCATGAAGCCGGCGTCGATAATTTGCGCGTGATGTGTCATGACGCGGTGGAAGTGCTGGAGAATATGATCCCGGATAACTCGCTGCGCATGGTCCAGCTGTTCTTCCCTGACCCGTGGCATAAAGCGCGCCATAATAAACGCCGCATTGTGCAGGTGCCGTTTGCCGAGCTGGTAATGCGTAAGCTAAAGCTGGGTGGCACTTTCCATATGGCTACCGACTGGGAATCTTATGCCGAGCATATGCTGGAAGTGATGAGCAGCATCGAAGGCTATAAGAATCAGTCAGAAGACAATAGCTATGTGCCGCGTCCGGAATCACGTCCGTTAACGAAATTCGAGCAGCGTGGCCAGCGTTTAGGCCACGGTGTATGGGATCTGATGTTTGAGAGGGTTAAATAATGGCTACACAACGCAGTCGTCGTCTTCGTAAGAAAATGCACCTTGACGAGTTCCAGGAACTTGGTTTTTCGGTCAACTTTACCTTTGCGGAAGGCACCAGCGAAGCAGAGATCGACAGCACCGTTGATGCGCTGATTAATGAGGTTATCGAGCCGAATGGTCTGGCATTTGATGGTAGCGGCTATCTGCAGTGGGAAGGGCTGATCTGTCTGGAGAAGATTGGCAAGTGTACCGAAGAGCATCAGGAGCAGGTACGCAAATGGTTGAACGAGCGTCAGCTGAAAGATGTGCGAGTTTCTGAACTGTTTGATGTTTGGTGGGACTAATTACTATCGGGGCGGCTTAATGTCGCCCGAATAATTTTATTACTCAGGAGATTTCATGATTCGTAAAGCGCTGGTTGTCGCATTACTGTTGGCCGCAGGCCAGGCTCAGGCCGCTTATGAGTGCAGTGTTAAGCCACAGGACGATGTGGTGATTAAACCGCAAAGCGTGCAGGTGGTTGGCGCTAACGGCAATCTGGTGATCTCTCCTGATGGCAACGTGCAGTTTAACGGCAAGCAGGTCGATGTGGACGCGGCGACGCGCCAGAAAGCGATCGATTACCAGAACGCACTGCGTCGTGATCTGCCATGGATTGACCAGGGTGCAACGCAACGGCTGGAAAAAGGCCGCGTGGCGCTGGATAAGGTGATTGTCGATAAGCTCGGCAGTGACAGCAATGTGCGCTCGCGTCTGACCTCACTGGACAGCCAGCTGAAGCAGCAGATGAATCGTATTATCGAGCATCGCAGCGACGGGTTAACCTTCCATCATCAGGCGATTGACCAGGTGCGTCAGGATGGTGAACGTCTGGTGCAGAATGCGATGGGCGGTGTGGTTCAGGACAGCCTGAACGAGATGGGCAAGAAACCATCGGCCGGCAGCGATAATCCGCTCCAGGCGATTATGGGTAATCTGGGTGGTTTGCAACAGGCGATTCAGGCCGAGTGGCGCAACCAGGAGCAGGATTTCCAGAACTTCGGTCATGAAGTCTGTAATCGTGTTATCACGCTTGAAACGCAGCGCAAAGGCGTGCTGGCGGCGGTGAAGCCATAACATAATCAATATGGCACCGCGGATACTCACCGTGGTGCCAGCTATATCCCCGCCAGGCCTGTCAGGCTCCTCAGAAATAGAATCTCCTCATAGTTAAGCAAATAAGAAAGATATCAGACCGCTAATAACCCTCGCAGTGAGTAATCCAGAAGTATTTGCCTGGAACCAAAAGAAGGGTTTCCTGGTTATCGGTAACTTTTATTTATTTATAAATAAGAGATTGGCCGATGAACTTCCAGCAAGCCGCACTGCAAAATTCCGCGAAGGCTTATTACGCCGACAATCAGCCACAGCCTAATCTGCAGGATGCGCCTTTCCTGGAAAATTTATCCCGGCTGGCGCAGGTGATGAATGAGGCCGGGATTGACTGGATAACGGATGACACATTCTGTCAGTTACTTTCTGAGGCAGTTCAGAATCAGGGGCTCAGGGAGATGCTTGAGTCAGAAACCGGCCTTAAATTTCGCCCGCAGCCAGCCAGTTCCTCTTCCCCCCTGACACTGGAAGATGTGCTGACAAAGGAGTGTCAGCATCCCGGTGGGCATCAGCTTGAATGCCTTCACCTGCTAATCATGAACAAAGCAGGGGCGCCTGAATCCGGCAGCCAGCTGAAATATCACCAGGCCGTGAGCAAGCTGGCGCAGGCCATTGAACAGCAGCAGCCTGCATGGAAGGAGTATGGCCAACTGGGCTATAACCAGGATCGGCTAAATCAGGACCGGTTAATCCTGCTGCAGGATACCGTGCAGTCGATGCAGCAGGAGCTGCAACAGGGAGTGCAACAGAGGTTACCGCAGAGTATGCAGCAGCAGGCGGTTTGCACGGTGTCCGGTGCACTCCATGCCGCGACGCAGACGTTACTGGCGGCTCTGACAGGAGAGTGGGGGAAGCAGCAGGCGATGCTGACAACACCGGAAGCGCAGCTGGTGCGGCGGGATATGAACGCACTGGTCGATGCGTTAATCGCTACCGCGACAGGGTTGAAGGATGCCGGAAGCGCGCTCAGTGACGGACACTGGGATGGCATCGCGGAAATGGCGCTGAAAAAGCTGGAAAATATGACGGTGCAGATGCTGCAAGGCAACAGCAGTGGCGATGCAGCGGAGCAGCCACAGCTTCGGATGCTGGTAAAACAGGAGCTACAGAATCTGCCGCTGGAGCTGGATATTGTGGTTAGCCAACTCGGCGAGGCGGTGACCAGTGACACCAGAAGGGCAATGACGGAAAAACTTGGGCAGGCGTGCGCCGTGGCGGAAAAGGCCGCGACACAGGCAGATGTGTTGTCGAATGACATTGAATATCCGACAAAGTATCGTCCGGATGCCGCTAGCGGCCAGGCGTTGGCTGGCGAGATTGTCGGCGCAGTGCGCGAGGCTGCCGCAGCGCTCAGTAATGCGGCAGACGTTCTGAAACAATCGGGTAAGGAGGTTGATCCGGACTCCTTTATTGATACGGCAAAAGTGGCCGCTGACTGGGCAAAATTTATCGGCAGTGAGCTAAAGTCGTCGGTTTCAGAGGTACTCCACGAGAATCCCTACACCAACCTGCAAAATGGAGTTGGCTCTCTGCAGAATGCCGCCAGGCATATTGGCCAGGGGCTGTACGATCTGGCCGCAGGCAGCGTAAGAAGTTCGAAAATTCAATATAACAAGGCTGAACACGCCATCATGCGGCAGTTCGACAGCGCGCCAGCTGATACTGCGGAAATCAATGTGGCGCTAAGGCTGGCCCTGCTACCGCTGCAGCGGGCGGCGCAAAAAATGAAGATTGCGGCAAGCGCACTTCTCGCGCCCGCCGCGAACCTGAAAATGGCTGGTAAAGACGCTAATACGGCTGAAGGCAGCGCCGCACCGCGGGTGGAGCGCAGCAAAGACGCCGGTGTACAAATACAGACGATGCTGAAAGCCGTGGCCGACACGATGCTGGAGCAGACGAAAGTCAGCGGAAAAGTATCCGCCATGCAGGTTTCCGGCAAAATTAAATCACAGGACAAACTCAATGAGGCGGCACTGAAGGCGCGGCGCGCCGTCAGTGAAGTGCTGCAACAGATTGAGAGTAAAACGCTCAGAAGAGAGATAAAGGCCATACTGGCGCAGCTTCCTGCCCATCTGCAGGACAAAGCAAAGGGGCGTTTTCAACTGCTGCTGGCGCCATTATTGCAAACGGCAGCAGAGCTGGAGAAAGTCGCTGGAAAGCTCAGTGTCGCTGCGGAAGCTGCCGTGAAGCAGCCGCAGCAGGTTAAACAGCTGGCAGAACTGTCACTGAAAGCGCAGCGCAGAGCCACAGCGGTTAAACGGGAAATTAAACTGACGGAAGCCCGGCTGACCGGAGAGGTCACTCATAATACCGCCCGTAACCCGATGCTGGCGAAAGGCATGGCTGAAAAGCTGCATGAAATCAAAAATGAGTTTGTGCAAAACAACCCGGATGTTAACGCACAGGCTATCGACCGTGCCATGACCGGGATACTTAAAGGGTTTATGCAAAAGGACTTTTCTGCGGAAAATGATCCTAACGGTGATGTGATGCTTAAAATGGTGGCACTGGAAATCAGCGATGCGCTAAACGGTGTGACCTTGTGGCCTGATACCCCTGACGAATTTATGGCGAAGCAAACCAGTTTTAGCCGTTATGCAGCGGAACAGGGCATCGACAAACTGACCTTCGGGCTGGTTTCCGAGTTCACGTTGTATGGTGAAAATGCCGTGCGGCATTTAATCGATATTGACCCGCTGCAAAATCTGATCGCCGAACGCCTGCCGGTTATCAAGGCGGTAATGACGCTGTACAGTACCATGCTGGGTAGGGCGACGATACTCAAGGGCGTGCGGCCTGGTCAGCCGCTGCCGCAGGCGCAACTGGATGAATTCACCAAGGGGCAGCTTAAACGGCTGGCGTTCCAGATAGTAAAAGTATTTACGCCAGCGGTCGCCCATTATGCTGCGGCACCTTTTTTAATCGGCAACGGTCTTTACCATAATAATGACCTGCGTCAGGGGCTTGGTGTCCGAATACTGAATAAATTGCCGCCCGGCTTTGCCTGGACCGGATATATGGCCGGACAAAATCAAGCGCTGGGGGCGGCGGCTAAACTTCTGGTCGGCGGGCTTACGGTACAACAGCCTCAGTCTGCGGACGCCGCCAGCATTGCCGGGATAGACGCATTATTACAGGAAGGTCGATCGTCGCTGGAGGCGGAAATGCGCGCTGATCCAGAACAGGATGTTCAGGAAGAAAAGGTAGAAAGAAGGGCCGGCCGAAATAAACGTTCTTTTGATTATCGATTATCTTTGCATCGCGGGGATTTTAGTGAATATGTCGGTTTAGAAAAACTGCGTCTTCTTCAGGAAGACAAAAACCTGACTCCTGTTCAGATAGAGGCGTATGTAGAAGACTATAAGTTAGCTATCAATAATTATCGTGATCTGGTAAAAAGTGGCGCCCCTGATTATAAGCTTAATTCTGCTAAGTTAAATTTATTTAAAGCGACAAATACGCTGGAAATTGTCAGGAATAACCTTGAGCAAAGAGAGATAAGTCGTAGCAGTCTTTCTGAAGAAGCAATCAATAAAAAAGGTGAGGATTATTTAAAGTCGGTAAAGTCGGGTTATAATATTAGAGTGGGTCATGAGCTTAATCCAAGGCAGAAAGCTTTTAATTATCTGATGGATATTATTGGGCGCTATGATAAAAGCGAACGAGGAGTGATTGATTCTCCCGACAGCAAAATAACATTACTTAACAGAGCCAGTGCGAAGGAAGAGACTTTTACACTTTTTGATATTGCCACGGGGCAGGTTGATCCTGACAGTTATCTGCTGCCTGACAGTTTTATTAAGCACCCGCCCCACGAAAATCCCCCTTATAGCAAGGATTTTCTTGAAGAACTAAAACTTATCACTGATGTAAATGTGAAAGGACGTGTCAAAGATTACCGCACGGATGCATTAGGCGGAAAAAGTATCAGTGCCATATATTATGGATATCAGTTTGAAAGTTCCGGCGATCAGATGTTGAAGAGCTTTGAGAATGATCTTGACGAATTGATGAACGACACGTCAAAAGTCAATGATATGGATAACTTCTATGAGGCCAATTTCAAAGTCACCGCGTCGACCCTGGCAAAAAATGCTGGGCTGAAAGCTTTCAGAGCAGATCTTGAAGCTTTTCAATATGGCAAGAGAGAGGCTGAGCATCTGGATTTTCGCGGCAGCAGGCTAACTGATGTTGTCTGTTTTTCCGTTAAGGATAAAATACTGGCGATAGATGTTCAGGGTAAATTTATCGTTATTGAAAACACGCCGGAAGGGCTTAAGAATGTTGAAAATCAGAAATGGATTGTTTCTCATCTGAGTGCAAATAAACAGTTCAAATATAAAATCACTAACGGGGAGGGCGGGTATTTTAAATTTATTGAACACAGTACGGCCCCGCTGGAGCGATTAGGCACATCGCCGACCATAGTAAAAAAATACGCCACTCGTCAATATTCACCATTAAGTACATTTCAGCTAAAAAACACCGGAAAAGAAACGTTTGAGGTGGCATGTCAGCGCGCACGCGATGATATGAACTCGATGATTAAAACGTCGACAGAACGTAATTATGATATCGTTATTGACTACGCTGCAATTGCTGTGGGTTTAGCCGCCGGGATGGGAGTCGGGGCGGCAGGGTTATCACCGGCGATACTCTTTATGATGCAAATGGGCGTATCAGCCGGCATGACAGCCGCTAAAGAACTGCTTAAGGCTGCGCTTAAAGATAATCAGGCAGAGGCCGAAGATGTATTGAAGGCTTTGCCAGTCAACATACTGGCGGGCATGATGACAGACAGTGGAGTCACAGTAGGGACTAAACTTGCTGGCAAATTGACCAAGGCCGCAAATATTAAAGCGATTTTTCAAACTCCTGCTCAACAGATGGGCAAAGATATAGCGTTAAATTATGTTGCCTATGAAACAAGCAACAGAGTCGCCAGTTTGCTGTCATCGAACGCAGATAGCGGCAACGAGGACGTGAATACGTCTCCGCGCCAGGGCATCACGTCATTGCCAGAAATGCAGACAACAGATGTGCTGGATACCACGCCAAAGGGAATCGTTGTCGGTGAGTTATATTGTGTTATAAAAGATGCAGACTTATTTGATATCTGCCGTGATTTAGATATTCCGATCACTGACTTCCAACATATACACCTCAAAAATGAGGCGCTTATTAGCGATGTGATGAATATCAAGGTCGGCACATTTCTGCGCATACCAGAATCAGTAATGGAGAAGACCCGGTTCAGCGCCCCGAAAGGGGAAGATATAGCACCCGGTGAGATAAGTGGAAATGAATATGTAGTGTATACCAATACTAACGTAAACGCTATCTGCAGAAACCTGGGTATTGGCCCGCAATACTTTAATGCTATCTATCTGGCGAATAAAGATAATATTGACGATCCTAATAATATTCCCCGAAATACACGATTGAAAATACCGGAAGATATGCAAAAACAGTATAATCTGTACGCCAAGGAAATGGTTGGTCAGATGTATGGTAAAAAATTTAATGTTAGTAAATCAGCTGATAAAGTTGATATCTATAAAGATCTTAAGCTCACAATAGAGCCTGGCATTAGTCTTGGCGAGCAGATAAAAAGACAAAACTTGGTTAAGCAGTTGCTTGATGCCAATCCCTGGCTCAGGAAGCAGGATTTAATCAAAGCAGGTACTCAATTGACCCTTCCGCCTGATGTTTTGGAGCATTATCAACAGCTAAGTGGTCAACGTTCTGTCGTTAACTCAGAGACTGTGCCGCAGAATAATAGAGAGCCTCAGTCACTGCAGTTAAACGCCAGGTTTGGTCAGGTCAAAGGCAATGAGTTTATCACGCTGAAAGCGGCTAAGGCAGATGATATTTATAGCGAGCTGAATCTTTCACTTGCAGATAAAAATCTGCCTCTTGCTGAAAAAATGGCCCGGAGCCGTTTGTCGAAGCAGCTGGATGTGGCCAACCCATCGCTGCAGGCGAAAGGCGTTATTGAAGCCGGCACCAAACTGATCTTGCCCCCTGCGCTTGTGCTGCATTATCAACAACAAAGTGCTGAAAATTCTGCCAGTAACGCTGAGGCTGCACCTCAGCAGAGTGTCTCGCCATTAGTGGTTGAAAATCAGAACATTCCGCCAAAACCCCAGCCACCGTTAATCATAACCGCTTATGATAATAAGATAGAGGGTAATAAATATACAGCCGTGGAAGGCATAATGGCAGATGATATCCGTTACGAGTTATATCTTTCACATGATAAAGATTTCCCACCTTCTGAGTTCAAGGAGAGAGACCGCCTTTATCAGCTGCTGCTTAAGGCCAATCCGTCGTTCGATCCGCAATTTGCTGTGTGGAGTCTGACCCTTCCGCCGGAGGTTCTGCAGCATTATCTGCAGCAATCAGACGAATCCTGATAAATGCCGCGACGGGTAGTGCAAATGTCGACGGCATCGGGCATCAGAAACGACAGAGTGGCTGATTGGCGGTCAGTCACTCAGCCAGAAACAGCTCCAGCAACGAATTCAGAAACAGCTTCCCTTTCTCGGTAATCTGCCAGTTGTCCGGTGTCTCTGTCAGATATCCCTTCGCCAGCGCTTCCTCGATTTGCGGTCGGATCACTGACTCATTCAGACCGGTATAACGGCTGAACTCCTCACGTGGCGCGGCTTCCAGCAGGCGAAAACGGTTCATAAAGAACTCAAACGGCTTCTCGCTATCGACGACCTCATGCTGACGATCAAGATAGTTACCCGCCATAAAACCACGCGGATGGCGGGTTTTGGTGGTGCGAATAATACGCCCGTCGGCCTGCGTCAGCTTACCATGTGCACCACAGCCAATGCCGAGGTAATCGCCAAAGCGCCAGTAGTTGAGATTATGCTCGCAGCGATAGCCCGGTTTGGCATAGGCGGAGGTTTCATACTGCTGATAACCGGCGGCGGTCAGCAGCTTGTCACCCTGCTCGAAGATATCCCACAGCGCATCATCATCCGGTAATACTGGCGGACGTGAGCTGAACAAGGTATTGGGTTCAATGGTCAGCTGATACCAGGAGAGATGCGGTGGGTTAAGTGCAATCGCCTGACGCAAATCATCCAGCGCTTCTTCCAGCGACTGATCGGGTAAACCGTGCATCAAATCAAGGTTAAAGCTGCGCAGGCCAAGGTCGGCGGCGAGATGTGCAGCACGCTTTGCCTCTTCTGGCCCGTGAATACGCCCCAGACGCTGTAACTTCTGCGGGCTGAAACTCTGCACGCCAATAGAAATACGATTAATCCCGGCGCGTTGATAGCCGCTGAAGCGATCGGCTTCCACCGTACCCGGATTCGCTTCCATGGTGATTTCAGCGGTTGGCGACAGTGGCAGACGCGCGCGTACGCCGTCCATCAGCAGCATCATCGCTTCACTGCTCAGCAGGCTCGGTGTGCCGCCACCAATAAAAATGGTGCCTACTTCACGACCGCCGGTTAACGGCAGATCGTTATCGAGATCGGCCAGCAGGTGACGCACATACTCTTCGTGCGGCACCTCGCCTTTTAACGCATGCGAGTTAAAATCGCAGTAAGGGCATTTTTGCACGCACCACGGGATATGGATGTACAGACTCAGTGGCGGACGATTAGCCATTACGCATGGCTTCCAGCAACAGCGTCAATGCTTTACCACGATGAGACAGCGCACGCTTCTCATCTTTAGTCAGCTCAGCGGCGGTTTTACCCTGTGCTGGCAGATAGAAAATCGGGTCATAGCCAAAGCCGCCTTCGCCAGCAGCAGCACGGGTAATGATCCCTTGCCAGCTGCCGTGAAACACCAGCGGCGTCGGATCTTCAGCGTGGCGCAGATAGACCAGCACGCAGTGAAACTGTGCCTGACGCTGATCGTCCGGCACATCCTGTAACGCCGTCAGTAGCTTTTCCAGGTTCTGCCGATCGCTGGCGTCTTCCCCGGCGTAGCGTGCCGAGTAGATGCCCGGTGCGCCGCCCAGCGCGTCAACCGCCAGACCAGAGTCATCGGCAATCGCCGGTAAGCCGGTGATTTGCGCCGCATGGCGTGCTTTAAGAATGGCGTTTTCGATAAAGGTTAAACCGGTCTCTTCAGCAGACTCCACGCCGAGATCGGTTTGCGCCACGATATCAAGACCAAAGGCCGACAGCAGGTCGGCCAGTTCGCTGACTTTGCCCGGATTACCGGTCGCGAGAACAACTTTTTGCATAGCAGATCCAGAATTCATAATTGATGCGTTACAGCAGATACCACAGGCCAGGGAACAGATCCATGCCGAGGTAATTGAGCATATAGAGAATCAAAATCACCACCATCGCGGAGAAATCGATGCCGCCCATCGCGGGCAGAATACGGCGAATGGGTGCCATCAGCGGTTCAGTTAACTGAATCAGCACATAATCAATCGCGCCACGACCCTGACTGATCCAGCTCATCAGTGAACGAATAATGATCACCCAGAACACCAGGTTTCCGGCGGACTTCACCAGCGAAAGCAGACCAACCAGCAGGTTCATCGGATCGACCGAGAACGCCCCGACCTGAATTAGCAGTAAAATCGGGTATTTCAGCGTGGTCAGCACAAACGCCAGCAGCAGCGAGGCGGTATCAACCGGCCCGATAGCAGGAATAATCCGGCGTAAAGGCTTCACTATTGGCTGGGTGATTTTGACTACAAACTGCGCCAGCGGATTGTAGAAATCACAGCGTGACCACTGCATCCAGATGCGCAGCAGCAGCACCATCACGTAGAGATCAATCAGGGTCTTGACCAGAAAAGTCAACGTCAGCATGAGGTTCCTCAGTTATTGTTGTGAGTAGCGTTAGCGTAATCACGCGCGCCAAATATAGCGGTGCCAATCCGCACCATGGTGCTGCCTGCCGCAATGGCGGCGTCCATATCGTCGCTCATTCCCAGAGAAAGGGTATCGACGGATGGGTAATGCTGTTTTAATTGCTCCAGTGCATCAGCCATCTGCTGGCACACTGCCAGCTGGCGTGAGTAATCACTTTCCGGAGCAGGAATCGCCATTAATCCCCGCAGCTGCAAACGCGGCAGCTGTGCTATCTGCCGCGCCAGTTCCGGCAAAGCATCCAGCATGATGCCAGATTTACTCTGTTCGTCACTGATGTTTATTTGGATCAGCACATTTAGTGGCGCGAGGTGGGCCGGGCGCTGTTCGTTAAGGCGCGTAGCGATGCGCAAGCGATCAACGGTATGACACCAGGCAAAGTTCTCTGCCACCAGTCGGCTCTTGTTGGATTGCAGCGGACCGATAAAGTGCCAGATCAACTGCGGATAAGCCGCCAGCGCCTGAATTTTATCTACCCCTTCCTGCACGTAATTCTCACCAAATGCTGTCTGTCCGGCGGCAACCGCTTCTTCGACCGCGCTCGCAGGTTTGGTTTTACTCACTGCAAGCAGCGTAACTTCTGCTGGATCGCGGCCGCAACGTTCTGCCGCCGCTGTGATTCGCTGGCGAACTTCCTGTAGGTTTTGCTGGATTGAGATCATAGTCAGGAGAACTTTATGGATATGGAAGAAATTGTGGCCCTTAGTGTAAAGCATAACGCCGCCGATCTGCACCTGTGCAGTGGTCATTCGCCGCAGTGGCGTTGTCAGGGGCGGCTGGGCGCGGTGCCGGGTCAGAAAAAAATTTCTGCCGCCGCGCTGGAATCGCTGGTGATGAGCTGGCTCGACGCCAGCCAGCGCGCGTTTCTTGAATCTACCGGCCATGTCGATTTTGCGCTGACCTTAGCCAGCGGCACGCGGCTGCGCGCCAATTTATTTCAGCAACGTCACGGGCTATCACTGGCTTTACGTTTGATAGCCAGCCACTGCCCGCCGCTGGAGACGCTGGGCCTGCCCGATATTATCCCGACGTTGTTACAGCAGCAGGACGGTCTGATACTGATTACCGGCGCCACCGGCAGCGGCAAATCTACCACGCTGGCGGCAATGATCGATGCGCTAAATCGTCAGCGCGATCTGCATATTTTGACTCTTGAAGATCCGATTGAGTTTATTCATAACAGCCAGAAATCGCTAATCCAGCAGCGCGAAATCGGTCAGCATTGCAGCTCATTTTATGAAGGCTTACGCGCTGCGCTGCGTGAAGATCCGGATGTCATCCTGCTCGGCGAGCTGCGTGACAGCGAAACGATTCGTCTGGCGTTGACTGCGGCAGAAACCGGCCATCTGGTGCTGGCAACATTGCACACCCGCAGCGCCACTCAGGCAGTCGATCGGCTGGTGGATGTCTTCCCGGCAGAGGAGAAAAATCTGGTGCGTAGCCAGCTGGCAGGCAGCCTGAAAGCGGTGATTGCCCAACGGCTGGTGGCGGCAAGCAACACCGGGCGCGTGGCTCTGTTTGAGCTACTGGTCAGCACGCCAGCGGTGGCGAATATGATTCGCGAAGGTAAAACCCATCAGTTGCCCGGATTGCTGCAAACCGGTATGCAATCCGGGATGTGCACTTTTGCGCAGAGTCTGCGCCAGCGTATTGCCGCAGGCATCGTTGCCGCTACGGATGAAGAGCCGGTGTTGGTTAATGATTCTCGAACCAGCTTTCCAGGATAATCACCGCTGACAGAGAATCGACGCTGCCTTTATTAAGCGCACGGAATCCGCCACGAGCAAACAGATCGGCACGTGCTTCGACGGTGCTGAGACGCTCATCATGCAGCTCAACCTGAATGCCGAAACGCCCATGCAGGCGGTTGGCAAACTTACGTGCGCGCGCCGTCAGCGGCTGTTCAGTGCCGTCCATATTTAGCGGCAGGCCGACCACTAACCGATCCGGTTGCCACTCTTTTAACAACCGCTCAATCAGGTTCCAGTCGGGAATACCGTCCTGAGCCTTAATCGCCGTTAACGGACGGGCGGTGCCGGTAAGTTGCTGGCCTACCGCGACGCCAATACTTTTGGTGCCGAAATCAAACGACAGCAGGGTCATTGCCGACATCAGGCGTGACCTGCTTCACTGGTAATATTATGAATATCGATACCAATGCTTTTCGCCGCTTCGCGCCAACGTTCGGCTATCGGAGTATGGAACAGGATATTGCTGTTGGCCGGCGTTGTCAGCCAGGCATTTTCCAGCAGTTCGCCTTCCAGCTGATCTTTTTCCCATGCACAGTAACCCAGCGCCACCAGTACGTGCTCCGGCTGTTCAGGGGTGCCAAGTGCTTCGAGCACATCACGTGAAGTGGTGATGATGGTGTTATCTGAAACCCGAATGCTGGAGGTAAAGGTGCGCTGCGCCGAGTGCAGAATAAAGCCGCGATCTTCCGCCAGTGGGCCGCCAGCAAATACTGGTTTATCCAGCCTTACTGCGGGATCGCGCGGCGTTGGCGATATTTTAAGTTTTGTCAGAATGCCGTCAACCGTCAGGTTTTCCATCGGCTTATTAACGATCAAACCCATGGCGCCTTCATCATTATGCTCGCAGATATACACTACCGAGCGCTTGAATAAAGGGTCCTGTAATGCTGGCATGGCGATCAAAAAATGATGCTGTAAATTCATTGTCACTCGTTCTGTGTTCTGGTTAAGAGCTAATCGGTTATACCCTGGTAGCTGTTAACGGGTTTGCAACGGGGCTTACGCCCCGTGTAAATAATCAGGCCAGACGTTTTTCAATCGCATCCATCAGCATGCCGGTAATCGAGATCGGGAACGCCGCTTCGATTTCACGGATACACGTTGGGCTGGTGACGTTAATCTCAGTCAGTTTATCACCAATAATATCCAGACCGACGAAGATCAGACCTTTGGCTTTCAGCGTGGGTGCCACGCGGCGCGCAATTTCCCAGTCGCTTTCAGACAGTGGGCGTGCTTCACCACGACCACCTGCCGCCAGATTGCCACGCGTCTCACCGGATTTCGGGATACGTGCCAGGCAGTAAGGAACCGGCTCGCCGTCTACCACCAGCACGCGTTTATCACCTTCTTTAATCGCCGGCAGATAGTTTTGCGCCATGCAGTAGAAATTACCGTGCTCGGTCAGCGTTTCGATAATCACCGACAGGTTAGGATCTTCCTGCTTAACGCGGAAAATTGACGCGCCGCCCATGCCATCCAGCGGTTTCAGAATAATATCGCCGTGCTGCTGCCAGAATTCGCGGATCTGATGGGCATTACGCGTCACCAGGGTATCCGGCGTCAGCTCGGCAAACCATGCGGTAAACAGCTTCTCGTTACAGTCGCGCAGGCTTTGTGGTTTGTTAACAATCAGCGTGCCTTGCTCTTCCGCGCGCTCAAGAATGTAAGTGGCATAGATAAATTCGGTATCGAATGGCGGATCTTTACGCATCAGGATCACGTTAAGATCAGACAGTGCAATATCCTGCTCGCTGCCAAACTCAAACCATTTGTCGTAGTTCTGCTCAACGCTCAGGGTGCGGGTACGCGCCCGGCCTTCGCCCGCACGCAGATAGAGATCGTTCATCTCCATATAATGAATTTCGTAACCACGGCGCTGTGCTTCCAGCAGCATTGCGAAGCTGCTGTCTTTTTTGATGTTGATGGAGGTAATCGGGTCCATCACAATACCAAGCTTAATCATGTGTTCTCCTGAATTCACAGCTGCGTGACTCGCGTGTGTAGTGGCGGCAGTCAATGCTGCGCTTGCCAAAGATTTAGCGGGAGCAGAAAGCGGCTCCGCTACAGTGTTTCAGATAGCCCGGATGAATATTTTACCCATGGTGCTAGCCGAGATCGCCAAAGCGTACCTGCAAAGCGGTCATCGCCGTCAGTGCAGTGGTTTCAGTGCGTAAAACACGTGGTCCTAACAGAATATCGGTAAAGCCCTGTTCTGCGGTCATGGCGATTTCACTGGCCGACAGTCCGCCTTCCGGACCAATCAGCAGGCGTACTCGCTCTACCGGCTGCGGCAGCGTGTTAATGCTGTGCTGCGCTCGCGGATGAAGGTTGAGTTTCAAACCGCTATCGGCTTCTGCACACCAGGCTTCCAGCGTCATCGCTTCGCGCACTTCCGGCACCGTATTACGCCCGCACTGTTCGCAGGCTGCAATGGCAATCTTTTGCCACTGCTGAATTTTCTTGGCTAAACGCTCTGCATCCAGCTTTACGCCACAGCGCTCAGAAAACAAGGGGGTAATCACATTTACTCCCAGTTCGATTGACTTCTGGATGGTAAATTCCATCTTCTCACCGCGCGACATCACCTGACCTAAATGCAGATGAAGCGGGGATTCACGACTGTCGGCCTGGCTTGAGAGGATTTTCACCCGGACGTTTTTTTTATCCGCCTGAGTAATTTCGGCGGAAAACGTCAGATTACTGCCGTCGAATAGTTCCAGCGCCTGACCACTGTTCATGCGCAATACGCGTCCAACATGATTAGCAGCATCTTCGAACAGAGCAATTTCGCTACCGACCTGCAAGGCGTCGGGATGGTAAATGCGGGGTATGCGCATGGGATTCCTGATAATAATATGCCGCGCGAAATCGTCGGGCGGCGTAAAACATGAAAGACTTAGTTTAGGGTAGTGATTTTACCGCTGGCAAGCTTGCTGTACATAGGGATTATGATTGCCCTGAACCCGTGCGATGCGTTTGTCGCGTTCACACTCCCAGCTCGTCACCGGATACTGCTTGTTCCAGGCGGTCATCAGCTGGGTTTGCTGCCTCGACAACTGTAGTTGATACTGGTCGCGCATATAGAAATAAGTCCGCGCAATTGCACCACGGGCGCGTGCCGGCGGCTCGGCCAGTTTGTTTTTAAAATCGATCTTCATTTCACAGCGGCCATACTGCTGCTCACCGCCATTCCACTGGCTGTACATCAGGTTGCCACGGTCGCCGTTGACCTCGCCAATTGCCGGTTGCAGGTTATGCAGGTCGGTCTCTATGCGGCGATAAACCGGATCTTTACTGCAATTTTTGCGACCACCATTTTGCCAGCACTGGCGCTGATGGCCAAATTGCCAGGCGGGGACTACATGCTCCCATTCGATGCGCTGGGCGCGGTTGGCATTTTTACGTACCTGATAGCCGCAGGAGGCGAGGTCCGGAATGCCTTTTTTTCCTTGCCAGTTAATTTTACAACCACAGTAAAACGAACCCGGCGCATCGGCGTTAATCTGCACGGCGTAAGTTTTTGCCTGCTGAAAATTATTCTGATGATAGTTATCCAGATTCAGGCTTTGGGCGGTAAAAGGTGAGAGCAGTAGCGTGAGTGCGAGGGTGCTAATAATTTTGCGCGACATAATCCATTTTTTTGCTAATCAGAAACAGCGCGCAGGTTAACAGAAGCCGCAAAGATAACGAATTACGTTGAAGATAATCAGCGAGTTAATGGTTGTTTTTTAACCGTATAACGGTTTTTTTAAGAACTGATGAAATCATCCGCTCTGAGAATATCGCCACATTTCAGGCAACGATACTCACTCTCACCCCGCACCACCCGGTTATGACGACGCACCGTCAGCTGATGCTGCTGGCATCCACAACGATAAGCAAAAGCACGGCTGCGTACCGAGCTGACGGCAAACTGATGGGTGCGACGCGCGGGCACGTCGAGGATCTGCTCCATCATCCACTTCCACTCTTTACCGTGGGGTGGCACCCGGCCAAAGTGTTTCCATACCAGCAGATGCGCCAGCTCATGCGGAACCACTTCATCGATAAATGCTTGCTGATTCTCCATCAACAGCACCGGATTAAGGCGTATCTCCCAGTTTTGCAGCCAGGCGGTACCGGCAGCAGTGCCGCGCTGCTGATAGAGCAAATTGGGTTCCGGATAGTCGCGTTCAAGACGCTGATTAGCCTGCTGCAGTTTACTGCGCAATGCGCGCATCACGGACTGCTGCAAAGCAATGGGGAGTCGGGGAGATTTCATAGCAGGAAGAATAATTCTGCGGAGCAGGGGATGCAAGAGTTGACGTTCGGGCGACGTTGCCGCCGCCCGTTAAAAAAAGCAGAGTTAATTACGTGAACCGATATCGCGCAATTTCTTGCCTGACAGCAGGTTACGTTCAATATGCTCCAGTGAAATACCTTTGGTTTCAGGAATCAACCACAGGGTCAGCACGATAAAGAACAGATTCAGCCCTGCATACACCCAGAAGGTGTTGGCATTGCCCAGCGTATTCAGCATGGTCAGGAAGGTTGCGCCAACGATCATATTGGCAATCCAGTTAGTTGTAGTGGAGACGGTGATACCAAAATCACGCCCTTTCAACGGCTGAATCTCAGAGCACAGTACCCAAATCAGCGGGCCGGCGCTCATAGCAAAACCAACGATAAACATCAGCAGCATGGCAACCGCGAAGTATTGCGCAGCTTCGCTGTGAATGCCGATGTGCAGCATAGTGCCGAGAATGCCCATCCCTGCCGCCATCACCATAAAGCCCAGCGTCAGCGTCGGTTTACGGCCCCAGCGATCGACCAGCCCGATAGCGATAAAGGTCGCCAGCACGTTGATCAGACCAACAATAACCGTGCCCCACATCTGTTGAGTGGTATTGGCGAAGCCGGCAATTTCAAAGATTTTTGGCGCGTAATACATGATGACGTTCATACCGGTGAACTGCTGCATCACCTGCAGCAATACGCCAAGGAAAACCGCGCGACGGAAGTTGCTGTTGCCTTTAAACAGACTCCAGCCGGACTGCTTGATTTTCAGGCTTTCGCGAATTTCATCCAGTTCACGTTTTGCTTGTTCGCTGGTATCACGCAGGCGATCCAGCACCCTTTGTGCGTCACGGAAGTTGCCTTTCGCCGCCAGCCAGCGTGGGCTGTTAGGCAGGAAGAACACGCCAATCAGCAGCAGCAATGCCGGAATGGTGATGACGCCCAGCATCCAGCGCCAGTTGCCGGTATAGCTGAAAGCGGTATCGGACAGGTAAGCGCCGAGAATACCGATGGTAATCATCAGCTGATACAGTGAAATCATACTGCCACGGATTTTTTCCGGCGCGATTTCAGAGAGATAGAGTGGAGCGGTATAAGAGGCGATGCCGACTGCCAGACCCAGCAGCACGCGTGCAACAATCAGCATTTCCGGGTTAGGGGCAAAGGCTGACCACAGCGAACCGATAACAAACAGGATGGCACCGGCCATCAGGCTTTTTTTACGACCAAGGCTGGAAGACATCCAGCCGCTGGCGATGGCACCGACCGCGGCACCAAACATCATTGAGCTGACGATCCACTCTTGCTGATGACTGGTGACATTAAAATCTTTTGCGATGAATGGCAGTGCACCGGCAATAACGCCGATATCCAGACCAAACAGTAACCCTGCAAGTGCTGCAAGAAAGCAGACAAATAAGGTCATGGCCTTATTCGAGGTTCTGCTTTTGTGTGTATTGCCAGGCATATTGCCTCCACGTAGTAACTATGTTGTTTTTTTATCAATGTTAGAAAACATGCCGCGGGTAAAAAGTGAGGCTGATCACACTAGTGTAATCGGTTACACACGCTGATTCCCTGTAAACCAGCATTTTTCACCTGTTTAAGACCTGATAACCAGACGGTATTGGTCATTTATAAGTTTCTGACATTATTCCAATTATTGCCCATCAGACGACGCTGAAAATAGCGCATTTTTTTACTTATGACTACGCCGCGCAACATCTAAATAACAGATAATTAAAGCGTTTCAAAATGTAATCGTTATCAGAGAAAGGTTTCAGACGGAAAAAAAGTCCAGGCGAAGACTAACTATTGCAGCGATGTTTGATGGCTGGGATGGGGGATGGTCGGTATCAAGGGAGTTAGTGATCGGCGTAAAAAAGGACGGGAGCTGTTTTCGGCTCCCGTCCTGATGATATGCAGGGTATGACCCCCGCGACAAAAATTTATTACAGGCCAGCAGCTTCGCGCAGCTGTGCGGCTTTATCCGTTTTCTCCCACGGGAAGTGCTCACGGCCAAAGTGACCGTAGGCCGCAGTCTCGCGGTAGATTGGGTGCAGCAGATCCAGCATCTGAATCAGGCCGTATGGGCGCAGATCGAAGAACTCACGCACCAGCAGAGTCAGCTGTTCGGTAGGGATTTTTTCGGTACCGAAAGTTTCAACCATGATGGAAGTCGGTTCTGCAACGCCGATAGCGTAAGAGACCTGAATTTCACAACGGTCAGCCAGACCGGCAGCAACGATATTCTTCGCCACGTAACGTGCAGCATAAGCTGCTGAGCGGTCAACTTTAGACGGATCTTTACCGGAGAATGCACCGCCGCCGTGACGCGCCATGCCGCCGTAGGTATCAACGATGATTTTGCGACCGGTCAGACCACAGTCACCCATTGGGCCACCGATAACAAAACGGCCAGTCGGGTTGATAAAGAATTTGGTGCTTTCATTCAGCCATTCAGCTGGCAGAACCGGCTTGATGATCTCTTCCATCACCGCTTCTTGCAGATCTTTCAGGCCAATCTCTTCAGCATGCTGAGTCGACAATACGACGGCATCGATACCGACAATTTTGCCGCTATCGTACTGGAAGGTGACCTGGCTTTTTGCATCCGGGCGTAACCACGGCAGGGTGCCATTTTTACGCACTTCAGACTGGCGCTGCACCAGACGGTGAGCGTAAGTTACCGGTGCCGGCATCAGCACGTCGGTTTCATTGGTGGCGTAGCCAAACATCAGGCCCTGGTCGCCGGCACCTTGCTCCAGCGGATCGGCGCGGTCAACACCCTGGTTAATATCCGGAGACTGTTTACCAATGGCATTTAACACCGCACAAGAGTTGGCATCAAAGCCCATATCAGAATGGACATAGCCGATTTCACGCACCGTATTACGGGTGATCTCTTCGATATCAACCCAAGCAGTGGTGGTGATTTCGCCGCCAACCAGCACCATACCGGTTTTCACATAGGTTTCGCAGGCAACGCGCGCTTTCGGATCCTGTTCCAGGATGGCATCAAGGACGGCATCTGAAATTTGGTCAGCGATTTTATCAGGATGTCCTTCTGATACAGACTCGGACGTAAAAAGGTGTTTAGCCATTTTATTCTTTACCTTACTAAAACGGGTTAAATAACAACTGCATAGCGAAGAGAAAGGTTAGCCTGACTCCACGCCCCCTCAGGCAAAGCCGTGAGCAGTTCATTTGGTGCAGGCCTTCATGTCAGACTCAGACTGACGATGCTAAAGCGGCACAAGCAGTCCAGAAGTTAGCCAGTATAGACGGATTAACATCTGGATGGCTATTTTAGGTTACTCAGTAATCCAAATGCCAGTGATTTTTGGAATTACGCATTTTTGGTTTATTTTGCGTTGGCAATTTTTCCTGACAATCATCGCACTCAGCACATTTTGGTTTTGCATTTTTGTGCTGGCGGCTGTATAAAACGCCGCTGCCTTTTGGGCGGTAAATAAGGGAGCTACGCCGCCGTTGCGTCAGGCCCGCCAGATAGCCAGAGCCTGCTCTGGTTTTCATCCTCTGTCCTGTTTTTCCACGTGCTTATTGGGTATGTGTGGAGGTGATACGAGTAATGAACCACGTTTGCGTTTTTTTCGGTTCGCTACGCCACTCTGGCGTGCTTCAATCCCTTTCTGTTTCGGTATCCGATCTTCTCTCTCGCCGAAGTTATATTCGTTTCGGTAATCATCACGACACCTGCGCCGGTTAACCTTTTGCTACAGTTTGGCAGGGGACTTTCAGTTTACTGAGAGCTGACTTACGCTTTTTCTGACCCGTTTCACGGAGTTCGGCGACGTGTTTCATTCTGAAAACTTACTTCAGCCCGCTTTTTGGCTAAATCAGTCATTAATGCTGGGTTTATCGACAGATTATGGGTTGTTCTGGCAGGATCGACCTGCGATAGTAGCTAACTGTTTCGCATCATTACTAAAAATTGAGGTTCGCGATGTCTGACGACATGAAGACTATTAAGGGTTCGTCAGCAGGCGAACAGGGTGTACTCCGCTCTATGCAGGAGGTGGCCATGAGCGATCAAGATGCCAGCAAAATGCTGCGCACCTACAATATTGCCTGGTGGGGTAATAACTACTATGACGTCAACGAGCTGGGCCATATCAGCGTCTGCCCCGATCCTGATGTGCCGGAAGCCCGGGTTGATTTAGCGAAGCTGGTGAAAGAGCGCGAGGCCGATGGTCAGCGTTTACCGGCTCTGTTCTGCTTCCCCCAGATCCTTCAGCATCGCCTGCGTTCTATCAACGCAGCGTTTAAACGTGCGCGCGAATCCTACGGCTATAAAGGGGATTACTTCCTCGTTTATCCGATCAAAGTGAACCAGCACAAGCGTGTGATTGAGTCGCTGATCAACTCCGGCGAGCCGCTGGGTCTGGAAGCGGGTTCTAAAGCCGAGCTGATGGCGGTGCTGGCCCATGCTGGCATGACGCGTTCAGTGATTGTCTGTAATGGCTATAAAGACCGCGAATATATTCGTCTGGCGCTGATTGGCGAAAAACTGGGTCACAAAGTGTACCTGGTGCTGGAAAAAATGACCGAAGTGAAGCTGGTGCTGGAAGAGGCTGAGCGTCTGAACGTGGTGCCGCGTCTTGGCATCCGTGCGCGCCTGGCGTCTCAAGGCTCTGGCAAATGGCAGTCCAGCGGCGGCGAGAAATCGAAATTTGGCCTGTCCGCAACGCAGGTACTGCAACTGGTCGAGATTATGCGTGAAGCGGGTCGTATCGACAGCCTGCAGCTGCTGCACTTCCACCTCGGTTCGCAGATGGCTAACATCCGCGATATCGCCACCGGCGTGCGCGAATCTGCCCGGTTCTATGTCGAGCTGGCGAAGCTCGGCGTTAATATTGAGTGCTTCGACGTTGGCGGCGGCCTGGGCGTGGATTACGAGGGTACGCGTTCGCAGTCTGACTGCTCGGTTAACTATGGTCTGAACGAATACGCCAACAATGTCATTTGGGCGATTGGCGATGCCTGTGAAGAGCATAACCTGCCGCACCCGACGGTCATCACCGAGTCTGGTCGCGCGGTAACTGCGCACCACACCGTACTGGTTTCCAATATTATCGGCGTAGAGCGTAATGAATTCAGCGTGCCACAGGCGCCGAATGCTGATTCACCGCGCCCGATTGTCAGCATGTGGGATACCTGGCAGGAGATGCACGAGCCGAACAATCGCCGCTCGCTGCGTGAATGGCTGCACGACAGCCAGATGGATCTGTTTGATATCCATAGCGGCTACTCGCAGGGGACTTACGATCTGATTCAGCGTTCATGGGCTGAGCAGCTGTATCTGAGCATTTGCCACTATATTCAGCAGCATTTGGACCCAAGCAACCGTGCGCACCGTCCGATTATTGATGAGCTACAGGAGCGCATGGCGGATAAGATTTACGTCAACTTCTCGCTGTTCCAGTCAATGCCGGATGCGTGGGGAATCGATCAGCTGTTCCCGGTACTGCCGCTGGAAGGTCTGGACAAATCGCCAGAGCGCCGTGCGGTGCTGCTCGATATCACCTGTGACTCTGACGGGACTATCGATCACTATATTGATGGTGACGGTATCGCGACGACCATGCCAATGCCTCAGTACGATGTGGATAATCCACCGATGCTCGGCTTCTTTATGGTTGGGGCCTATCAGGAAATTCTCGGCAATATGCACAACCTGTTCGGTGATACCGAAGCGGTGGATGTCTTTGCTTTCCCTGATGGCAGCGTTGAAGTGCAGCTTTCCGATGAGGGCGATACCGTTGCGGATATGCTGGAGTACGTGCAGCTCGATCCAAAAGAGCTGCTGACTCACTTCCGCAATCAGGTGAAACAAACCGACCTTGATGAAGAGCTGCGCGCGCAGTTCCTCGAAGAGTTTGAGAACGGCCTGTATGGTTACACCTACCTCGAAGACGAGTAACAAATCCGGCGGCGCGTGCGTCGCCGGTATTAACTGATATGTACGAATACTCAATCCCTTCCTCGTCGGGTTAACGACGCGGAGGGGATTTTTTTCATCTAAACCTAAACGATGCCTGATGAAGGATTGCAAGAGGACAATATTATGAATAACACCCTGGGCCATGAGTACGATAACTCTCTGGTTTCTAACGCCTTCGGTTTTATGCGTTTTCCGGTTAACTTCCAGCCTTATGATGCTGATGCCGAGTGGGTGATCACCGGTATTCCATTTGATGCCGCAACGTCAGGCCGTCCCGGCAGCCGTCTGGGGCCAAACGCAATTCGTCAGATCTCGACTAACCTCGCGTGGGAAGAGTGTCGCTATCCGTGGAACTTCGATCTGCGTAAGCGTCTGAAAGTGATCGACTGCGGCGATCTGGTATACGCCTTTGGTGATTCGCAGGATCTGACTGATAAACTGCAGGCGCATGCCGAAAAGCTGCTGGCTAACGGTAAGCGTATGCTGACCTTTGGTGGTGATCACTACATTACCCTGCCACTGTTACGCGCCCATGCGAAATACTTTGGCAAAATGGCGCTGGTTCACTTCGATGCGCACACCGACACCTATTCCAACGGCGCGAAGTTCGATCACGGCACCATGTTCCACCATGCGCCAGCCGAAGGTCTGATCGATCCGGATCATTCGGTGCAGATCGGTATTCGCACCGAATTCGACAAGGATCTTGGTTATCACGTGCTGGACGCGGCTCAGGTTAACGATCGCAGCGTTGACGACATTCTGGCGCAGGTGAAGCAGATTGTGGGTGATATGCCGGTTTATCTGACCTTTGATATCGACTGTCTGGACCCGGCACACGCGCCTGGCACCGGCACGCCGGTAATTGGCGGTCTGACTTCCGATAAGGCGTTAAAACTGGTTCGTGGCCTGCAAGGGTTGAATATCGTCGGCATGGACTTAGTGGAAGTGGCTCCAGGCTATGACCAGTCCGATCTGACCGCGCTGGCTGCTGCCACGCTGGCGCTGGATATGCTGCACGTGCAGGCAGTTAATAAAGGCGAATAATTCGCGCTTTATTGTGCAGGGGAGCCGAAATGGCTCCCCTGACGCCCTCCATTAATCCCACTCTTTTAGTGTTAAACGATTGGAATTAGCCGTTTTCGTCGATGCTGGCAGATTAAAACCGTTCAGAGGCAACAGCCGTTGCGCAATAAACTATGATTTTTTGAATTGCGACAGAAAATTATTCCCTTCCTGTTTCACAGATGAAACGATTTAAATTATTACAACCGTGCGGGGATTATTTATTGAGGAAATTACTTTGTGGTTTCACTGGTGAAACTATATGATTTTCAGTTAGTTGTTTATTTCCTTTTGCTGAATGGTTTCACTAATGAAACCAACGCGCCAGCGATAAGAAGCTATTTTTTCAGATGTAATGGATGTACCTGAAAAAATTCAGTGGATGATATTTAAGAAATTTCCTGTCACAAAGATAAAAATAATATTCTGTTATCTCAGATGCGTTAATAATAACTATTTCCTATACCCCCCTATTTTTCGTGATCAATTACACAGTTGCGTTAAATAAAAACCTCCGCACCGCCGTTCTCTCTTTTTTCTCCTTGACGAACTTTTGCACGCTTTTATATTGCCTGTATTAGATAAGAAACAAAGTTTCATATATGAAACAAATACCTGGAGGTTTTTTATGAGCTGGATGAGCGTGTGCAATGTTTCACAAGTTCAGGAGGATTTTCCCTTTAGTGGCAAGGTGGAAGGCCGCGAGATCGGTGTTTACCTGGTAGAGGGGGACTATTACGCCCTTGAGGATGTTTGCCCGCACGCCTATGCCTTACTCAGTCAGGGATTTGTTGAAGATGGCAAAGTGGAATGCCCACTGCATGAAGCGGTATTCGACATAAAGTCAGGCCGCTGTCTGCGCGAACCCGGTGAGCGCGATCTGCAACGTTTTCCGCTGCGCATCGTCGACAACCAAATCCAGATTACCTTTATCGCAGAGGAGCAGGAACAGTGATGAGCAACGATCCCGGTTTTAATCCACAACTGCCGGAAAGCTGGCAGTTTACGCCTCCTGCCGAAGGCGGCAACGGCGCCATCCATCAGCCTGGCCAGTTTCATAATCTGATCTGGCAAACGCGTAATCGCCAGCCTGAAGCTTTTGAAATCTCATTGATTGCCACGCTGGAAGAGCTGTTCGCCGACGGCGTTGACACCTTGCCACAGCTGGTCAATGCGCTTAATCAGCAGCGTGTTTTTGATCGCAGCGGGCAGGCGTGGAGTGAAGCGAGCTTCGCCGAGTTTTTACAGGTTAACGGTTACTGAAGCCGGGAGAAATCATGACAACCAATATCCAACGTTATCTCGATAAAGGCTTACGTGGCCTGTGGTATCCGGTGCTGGCGAGCTGGGAAGTGCAGTCTGCGCCGGTTGGCATTACCCGACTCAGTCAGCAAATTGTCGTCTGGCGCAATCGGGAAGGGCAGTTGCAGGCGCTGGAAGATCGTTGCCCGCATCGCGGCGCACGTCTGTCGATGGGCTGGAATCTGGGTGATCGCATCGCCTGCTGGTATCACGGTGTGGAAGTTGCCGGCGACGGTGAAGTTAAAGATGTACCGGCGGTCGATCGCTGTCCGCTGGTCGGGCAGAAATGCGTGCGTAGCTATCAGGTCAAAGAGGTGCACGGCGCAATTTTTCTCTGGTTTGGCGTCACGGCTGACGATCAGCCCAGCGAACTCAGCTTTCCGCAGGAACTGGCCGACAGCGCCAGCTATAGCAATTTCCTCTGTACCGCTGGCTGGAACTGCAACTATCAGTACGCGCTGGAAAACGTGATGGACCCGATGCATGGCACTTACCTGCACTCCTCGTCGCATTCAATGGCGGAAGGCGATCGTAAGGCTGACATGATTCTGCAACCTACCGCCAGTGGCTTCGTCTTTCAGAAAGAGGGGCAGATTGGCGTTAACTTTGACTGGGTGGAGTTTGGCGACAGCGGCGCACAGTGGATGCGTCTGTCGATTCCTTATCAGAAGCGCTTTGGACCGGGCGGTCATTTCTGGATTGTGGGCATGGTGGTGCCGGAAGATGAAGATCACTGCCGGGTATTTTTCTGGCGCATCCGTAAAGTGGATGGCTGGCAACGTGACTTATGGCGCTTTATGTACCGCAACCGTCTTGAGGGATTGCACTGGGATGTACTGGAGCAGGATCGGGTGGTACTGGAGAGCATGGCACCGAATGCGCGCGAACATGAATATCTGTATCAACATGATGTTGGCTTGTCCCGCTTACGCCGCATGATGCAGAAGGCGGCCAAACAGCAGCTGGCGCGAATTGAGGCGCAGAGCGAGCAGCAGGGTGTCTCCTGATGAGCGGTTTGCTGGCAGGAAAGCGGATTGTGGTGACCGGTGCGGCGCGTGGGCTGGGCTATCAGTTTGCCGCCGATATTGCCGCCGCCGGAGCGCAGGTGGTGATGTGCGATATTCTCAGCGCTGAACTGGAGAAAAGTGCCGAACGACTGCGCCAGCGTGGTGCTGAGGTCAGTACCCAAACTATCGATCTGGCCGACAGTATTTCAGTGGAGCAGGCGTTTAACGCTATCGGTCAGCATGGCGCAATTGACGGGCTGGTAAATAACGCTGCGCTGGCGACCGGCGTGGGTGGCAAAAGCATGATGGAGTATGACATTGAGCTGTGGGATCGCGTAATGCAGGTAAATGTGCGCGGTACCTGGCTGGTGTCGAAAGCGGCGGTGCCGCTGATGGCGAAAGGCGGAAAAATTGTCAATGTCGCCTCCGATACTGCGTTATGGGGCGCTCCGAATCTGCTGGCGTATGTTGCCAGTAAAGGCGCAGTGATTGCCATGACGCGCTCAATGGCACGTGAACTGGGCGAGCGCGGCATCTGCGTCAATGTTATCGCACCGGGGCTGACCCGGGTAGAAGCCACCGAATATGTTCCGGTTGAGCGACATCAACTTTATGAGCAGGGAAGAGCCTTAAGCGGCGCGCAGCATCCAGAGGATGTCAGCGGCAGCGCGATTTGGTTGCTGTCACCCTTGGCCGATTTTGTCACCGGCCAGTTATTACCGGTTAACGGTGGATTCGTTTTCAACTGAGTGAGTCGGGAGACGCCATGTCAGACGATCAAAGCTGTCGCTATCTTATTCCCGGGCTGGATCGCGGGTTGAAACTGCTGCTGGCTTTCGGCCAGCAGCACCGTGAGATGACTTTTGCTGAAATGCACCGGCTGGTGGATATGCCAAAAGCTACCGCCTACCGGGTGGTGCAAACGCTGGAGTTTATGGGGTTCATTGAACGTAACCCGCGTAACAACACCTTTACCTTAGGAATGAATGTGTTGCGGCTGGGGTTTGAATATATCGCCTCGCTGGATGTGGCGCAGGCCGGGCAGCCGGTGATTGAACAGCTGCGTGACAGCAGCCAGTGCAGCAGCCATCTGGCGATCCGCGACGGGCGCGATCTGATTTACATCGCCCGCGTCAGCGCCGCCGGTTCACAAATTAACCAGGTCAGCGTCGGCACGCGTTTGCCGGTGCACTGCACTTCACTTGGTCGGATGCTGTTAACCGATATTAGCCGCGGTGAGTTTGAGCAGCTTTATCCGCAGGAAGCGTTGCCGGACAGCGCACCGGGCGCGCCGAAAAATCGGGAGAATCTGTGGCAGATGGTGCAGCAGGATAAGGCGCGTGGCTATGTGATTGGTGAGTCTTTCTTCCGTCATGGCATCTCGTCAATTGTTTATCCGGTGTTTAAACGCAGCGGCAAAGTGGCGGCGGTGGTGAGTATTCTGGTGCCGTCGGGCGAAGTGCCGCCAGAGGATCGCCAGCGTCTGCAACAGCAGGTGCGGGGCGCGGCAGATAAAATATCCGGATTTTTAGGGCATCTAGCCAAAGCCAGTTAATAGTGATTTAAATCATGTATTTATCAGGCGCAATAATTTGCGCCGGGGCAGCTATACGCCAAAAATCATTCACCGTAATTAAAGAGGCGAAAAACTATGAGCGTAATGGGTATCGAAAAGCTGGAGTTTGGCGTCGAGGATCTGGCGCTGTGCAGCAAATTTATCCGCGATTTTGGCTTACAGCCAGTGACTGGCACGTCCTCGCATCATTACCAGACCCTGAGCGGAGCACAGGTTGCGCTGTACGACCACGCCTGTCCGGAGCTGCCTGCTGCTTTTGAACCGGGTTCAACGCTGCGCCGAATGACCTGGGGAGTAGAGGATCAATCGGCGTTGGATCAGATTCGCCCACGCATGCAGCAGCAGCCAGGATTCAGTGAGTGTGACGGCGTACTGAGCTGTCGCGATCCCAACGGGATGACCATCCGGGTACAAATTTCCCAACAACAGCCGGTTGAACTGCCGATTTCACCGATTAACCAGTGGGGCGATGTACGCCGTGTCGACCAGCCCAGCCCGGTGTATGAACGCGCCGAGCCGGTCAATATTGGTCATGTGGTGTTCTTTGTTGAAGAGCTGGCGGCGGTTGAACAATTTTATCGTGACGTGCTCGGTTTTCAGGTCTCCGACCGTTATATCAACCGCGCGGTGTTTATGCGCTGTCAGGCGCGGGGCGGCCATCACAATCTGTTTCTGTTACAGCTGCCGAACAAAAAGCGTGGCCTCAATCATGTTGCTTTTACCGTGCGGGATATTCACGAAGTGATCGGTGGTGGCATCGCGATGAATAAAGAGCAGTGGAGCACGTTTATTGGGCCGGGACGACATCCGATTTCGTCTGCTTACTTCTGGTACGTCAACAGCCCGACCGGCGGTGCTTTTGAGTATTACACCAACGACGACTGGCTGACCGAAAACTGGCAGCCGCGAGAGCTGGAGCATTCGCTGGTGTCATTTACCGAATGGGCAGTTGAAGGGGGTATCGATCACGATACGCGCCGTCAGCAGCACAAGCTGGAGGTGTTATGAGTGCCGGCATGGTGATTATCGGCGGCGGTCAGGCGGGCGGCTGGGCGGCAAAAACCCTGCGTGACCAGGGCTACAACGGCAGCATCAGCATTATTGCCGACGAACCCTGGGATTTCTACGAGCGTCCGCCGCTATCAAAAGCCGCGCTGCTGCAGTCGGATGCGCCGCTGGCGCGCCTGTTTAGCGAAGATACACAGCGGGCGCTGCATCTGCGCTGGTATCGTCCGGTGCGCGCCGAACAGATTCTGCCGGAGCAGAAACAGCTGTTGCTGAATAATGGCGAAACGCTGCCGTATGACAAATTGCTAATCGCCACCGGCAGCCGTCCGCGCTGGCCGGACAGTGCCTGGCAGGCTCATCCACGCGTAATGGCGTTGCGTAACTGGCAGGATGCGCAGGCGCTGAAGCAGGCGCTGAATCAGTGTCGGCGGCTGGCGGTGGTCGGCGGTGGCTGGATTGGCCTTGAGATCGCCGCGTCGGCCCGTAGCAAAGGTATTGATGTCACGCTGTTTGAGCGCCAAGCCTTACTGTGCCAGCGCAGCGTCAATCCGCAGGTATCACAGGCGCTGTGGCAGCTGCATCAGCAGCAGGGGGTCGATCTGCAGTGCGATTGCGGCGAGATCCAACTGAGCGATGCGGCAGGTTATCCGCAGTTGACCAGCGCAAAAACCGCGACGCAAACCTTTGATTTGGTGGTGGTCGGCATTGGTATTGAGCTGAATCTGGAGCTGGCGGCGCAGGCGGGATTAGCCATCGATCACGGCATTGTGATCAACGGCCAGGGGCAGACCAGCGATCCGGCGATCTTTGCCGCCGGTGATGTCGCACGCCATCCCGAATTAGGAATTTCATTACAGTCCTGGGCATTTGCGCAGAATCAGGCGCAGGTGGCAGCAAAGGCCATGCTGGATGCCACTACGGCGGCTTATCAGGAAATTCCGTGGCTGTGGTCCGATCAATACCACTGCAATATTCAGATCCTCGGGCTACCGGCGGAGGGCGACACGATTCATCGCCCGACAGCGAGCGGCGGCCTGTGGTTTACGCTGGATAATCAGCAGCGCTTACAGCAGCTGGTGGCGATCAATGACGCGCGCACTATCAAGCTGGCAAAGCGCTGGATCGCCGCTGAGCGGGTGTTGGATCCGGCGCAGTTAGCCGATACGACGTTTTCGTTAATGACGCTGCGCTAGGATCGCGCTCACCCGACAGGGGAAATCGCATGACAAGCATTGAATCATCCACTGCGGCGGTTACAGCCAGCGGTGCAGGCAGTTGCACGTCTGAAAAACCGGTGCGCTGGTCGATCCCGTTAACGTTGTTTGCCTGCGTATTGCTGGCGTTCTTCGACAAAATCAGCATCGCTGCGCTGTTTTCCGACACGCATTTTCAGCAGGCGATGGGGATCGATTTCGATACCACGCGGCTAGGCCTGCTGATGAGCGCTTTTTTATTAAGCTATGGCTTCTCATCGGTACTGCTGAGCGGACTGGGCGATCGCGTTAATCCGGTGCGGCTGCTGACCGGCATGATGCTGCTGTGGAGCCTGCTAATGCTGGCAATGGGTTTCACCCATTCCTACAGCGGGATGATGACGCTGCGTATTCTGTTGGGCATTGCCGAAGGGCCGCTGTTTCCGCTGGCATTCGCCATAGTGCGGCATAACTTTCCACAGCACTTGCAGGCGCGCGCCACCATGCTGTGGCTGCTGGGCACACCGGTTGGTGCCGCCATCGGTTTCCCACTGTCGCTGTTTATCCTCAATCATCTCGGCTGGCAAAGCACCTTCTTCTTTATGGCGCTGCTGACGCTACCGGTGGTGGTGCTGGTACGGCTGGTGATGCGCAATGTTCAGCAAGCGCCACGCAGCACCAGCAGTACTACGGAAGAGCCACAGCGCCGCAGCGCACGCAAAGCATTGATGCGCAGCGCGCATTTCTGGCTGATCTGCCTGTTTAACATCACTTTTCTGACCTATCTGTGGGGAATCAACGGCTGGTTACCGAGCTATCTGATTGAAGGAAAAGGTATTCATCTGTCGGAAGCGGGATGGATGGCCTCATTACCCTTTATCGCCATGCTACTGGGCGAAGGGGTGGGAGCCTGGCTTTCCGACCGGGTCGATAAGCGTGCGCTGGCCTGTTTTATCGCGCTGGCCGGGGCGGCAGTTGGGCTGGTAGCGGTGTTACATCTGCAGCAGGGCTGGCAGGTGATTGCGGCGATGAGTTTCAGCACCTTTATGTGGGGAGCCGGTGCGCCGAATATTTTTGCTCTGCTGGCTAAAGCGACCGATCCGCAGATCAGCGCGACGGCAGGCGGCATTTTTAACGGCCTCGGCAATTTTGCCGGCGCGCTGGCACCGGTAGTGATGGGGGCGCTGATCGCGGCGACTCACAACATGGATAACGGTCTGCTTTTTCTGGTGGTGATGGCGGCGCTCGGTTGCGCGTTGTTACTGCCGATCCTGAAACGTTACTGAGGAGTAAATCATATGTCTGATAGCCAGGTTCTGCCGAACAAAACCACCGTTAAACCGGAAGATGTACCGATGGATGCGTGGGTTGAATCACGTATTGCCCGCTTTGAAGGGCGAAAATATGACTGGAACGCGCTGAAGTTTCAGGCCGACTACGATCCAAAATACCGCCGTGCGCAGATGCGCTATATCGGAACCGGAGCCACCGGCGTCAGCGCGGATAACAACACCGTAGCGGCGGAAAACTTTACCTTCTCCACTATGGTGCTGCCGGCGAAATGCGAAGGCCCACTGCATCTGCACGATGATGTTGAAGAAGTGTTTTTTATGTTGAAAGGCACCATCACGCTGATGATTCGTGATGGCGAGCATGAGTATCAGACGGTGCTGAAAGAGCGCGATCTGATTTCAGTGCCGGCCGGAATTTATCGCGGCCTGTTTAATCACGGTGAGGAAGAGGCGCTGATGTGCGTGATGCTGGGCGCGAACAAACCGCGTATCCCGACCTATCCGGCCGACCATCCGCTGGCGAAAGTAAAGCGTAGCTAAGGAGCAGTAATGATCTTCTGGCAACAATCGGGCAATGGTGAGGTGCTGGTGTTGTTACACGGCATCAGCTCCGGCAGCGACTGCTGGCATAAACAGTTACATGATGTCGCATTGCAGCAGCAGTGTCGCATGCTGGCGTGGGATGCGCCGGGCTATGGTGACAGCAAACCGCTGCCGACGCCGCAGCCGAATGCCGGTGATTATGCTGATGCGCTGGCGAGAATGCTGGATGCCGCGGAGATACAGCGCATATCGCTGTTGGGGCACTCGCTGGGCGCGCTGATGGCTGCCGCTTTTGCAGCACGTTATCCGCAGCGGGTGCAGCGACTGGTGCTGGCCGATCCGGCGCAGGGATATGGCAGCCAGCCGGCAGAAAAACGCCAGTCGATATTGAGCCAGCGTCAGCAGCAGATGGCGCTGGGGACGGAACAGATGGCGGCGACGCGCGCGGTGAAATTACTGCGCCCCGATGCTGATGAGCGCGACATCGTCACCGTTGCCAGCAGTATGCGCAATCTTAAGCCGGGCGGCTTTCTGCAAGCTGCCGCGATGTTGGCAGAGGACGATATTCGCCGCTGGCTGGCTGATTGTCAGACGCCGCTGGAAGTGTGGTGCGGCCAACTGGATGTGATTACTCCCGCTGTGCAGGCCGAAGCGCTGGCTACGGCGCTGGGCTGTAGCTTTGTGCCGATCCCGCATGCCGGACACGCCAGTTATCTCGATAATGCCGCCTTTTTCAACCAGCAGCTGTTGCGCTGGCTTACAGGAGCAGAATATGGATCTAAAGATTAATCAACGTGTTGCGGTTGTCACCGGTGGTTCATCCGGGATTGGCTTTGAAACACTGCGTTTACTGCTGGCGGAAGGTGCAAAGGTGGCTTTCTGTGGCCGCAACGCCGATCGCCTTGCCACTGCCTGTGCCGCACTAAAACAGGAGTTTCCTGATGGGCAGATACTGGCGCTGCCTTGCGATGTTTTACAGGCCGAACAGGTGAATACCTTTGCCGCAGCGGTAGCCGCGCATTTCGGCGGGGTTGATATGCTGATCAATAACGCCGGGCAGGGCTATGTCGCGACATTTGAGCAGACCCCGCACAGTGCCTGGCTTAGCGAAGCCGAACTTAAGCTATTTGGCGTGATCAACCCGGTTGAGGCCTTTTTGCCGCTGTTGTCACAGTCGGATATTGCCTCGATTACCTGCGTCAATTCACTGCTGGCGCTGCAACCGGAAGAGCACATGATTGCCACTTCAGCAGCGCGGGCGGCACTGCTGAATATGACCCTAAACCTTTCCAAAACCTTAGTTGACCAGGGAATCAGGGTTAATTCTATTCTGCTGGGCATGGTTGAGTCCGGTCAGTGGCGTCGCCGTTTTGAACAGCGCAGCGATCGGCAGCAAAGCTGGGAGCAATGGACGGCAGAGATTGCCAGCAAGCGCGGCATTCCGATGAAACGACTGGGAAAAGCGCAGGAACCGGCGCAGGCGCTGCTGTTTCTCGCTTCGCCACTGGCCTCTTTTACTACCGGTGCGGCACTGGACGTCTCCGGCGGTTTTTGCCGCCATCTCTAATCGGGAGCTTTTGATGAAAAAGATCATGCTGATTGGTTACGGTGCGATGGCGCAGGAAGTGATTGCGCATTTACCGCAGGGGATAAGCATCGGCTGGATTGTCGCACGAGCCGGGCACCATCCGTCAATCCTTGCGCAGTTTAACCAGCAGACAGAGCCGCTGCTATCACCGGCTGACTGTCGCGAAAGGCCGGATCTGGTGCTGGAGTGTGCCAGCCAGCAGGCGGTTGCGCAGTTTGCCGCAATGGTGCTCCAGCGCGGCTGGACGCTGGCGGTAATCTCCACCGGCGCGCTGGCTGATGCGCAGCTGGAACAGCATTTAATCACGCTGCGTCAGCAAACCGGAGGGCGCCTGCGACTGCTGGCCGGGGCGGTGGCCGGAATGGATGGCCTCGCCAGTGCGCGCGAGGGCGGGCTGGAGCAGGTGGTTTATCAGTCGCGTAAAAGTCCCGCCAGCTGGCGTGGCAGTCATGCCGAGAAGTTAGTGAATCTGGCGCAGGTCAGCGAGGCGAGGGTGTTTTTTCACGGCAGCGCTCGCGAGGCGGCGCGGCTGTTTCCAGCCAATGCCAATGTTGCCGCCACCATTGCGCTGGCGGGTATCGGCATGGATGAAACCGAAGTGCAGCTGATGGTTGATCCGGCCACCACGCGTAATACCCATCGTCTTTATGCCCGAGGCCGCTTTGGCGAGATGCAGCTTGAGTTAAGTGGCTTTCCTCTTGGTACGAACCCTAAAACCTCAACGCTGGCAGCATTAAGTGCGGTGCAAGCCTGCCGCCAGCTGCTGGAAGAATAAGGATCCGACATGAGTCTGCAGAAAATTTTTGTCGCTGGCGTCTGGCGTGAAGGACGTGGCGAACCGCTGATGACTACCTTTCCTGCCGACGGCAGCATCAATGCTGAATTACGCGCCGCCAGCATCGAAGATGTGGAGGAAGCCGTGGCGCTGGCCGATCAAGCCTGGCGGCAACCGGCGTGGCGCACGCTGCTACCCCATCAGCGTGCAGCAATTTTGCATCGCGTCAGTGATTTGATAGCCGCCCAACAGGAAGAGCTGGCGGAATTACAGACCCGCGATAATGGCAAACCGCTGGCAGAAACCCGTGGCTTAGTCGCCAGTGCTGCGGCGACCGCCCGCTATTTCGCCGCAGTCTGCGAAGTCCAGGAAGGCGAAATTCCTCCGGCACGCAGCCAGCAACTTATTACCCTGAGCCGCTATGAGCCACTCGGCGTAGTGGCGGCCATTACGCCGTGGAACTCACCGATAGCCAGTGAGATGCAGAAGATTGCGCCGGCGCTGGCGGCGGGTAATGCGGTGATTGTTAAACCGGCAGAAGCCACTCCGCTGCTGGCTCTGAAGCTGGCAGAAATTTTTGCCGAGGCCGGATTGCCGCCGGGTCTACTCAGCGTGCTGCCGGGCAAAGGTTCGGTGATCGGCGACGCGTTGGTGCGGCATCCGCTTATCAAAAAAATCTCATTTACCGGTGGCACTAAAACCGGGCGTGCGCTGGCGCATATTGCGGCAGAAAAGCTGATTCCGGCCTCGCTGGAGCTCGGGGGTAAATCACCGACTATCGTGCTGGCTGATGCGGATATCGAACAGGCGGCGCGTGGTATCTGCTACGGCATTTTTAGTTCTGGCGGCCAGGCTTGCATTGCTGGTTCCCGACTGTTTGTCCACCGCAGCGTCTGGCAGCCGCTAATGGACCGGCTGCTGAGCTTGACTCGTCAGTTACGCCTCGGCCATCCACTGATGCCGGGTAATCACATTGGCCCGTTGATTAGCCACGCCCACCGTCAGCAGGTGATGGACTATGTGGCACTGGCGCGTGAAGAGGGCGGTGAGATCCTGTGCGGCGGCGAAATTCCTGCCGATCCGGCGCTGGCGGCCGGTAGCTGGTTCCAGCCAACGATTATTACCGGTTTAGACAATCGTGCGCGTGTCTGTCAGGAAGAGATATTCGGCCCGGTACTGGTTGCGATGCCTTTCGATGATGAAAGCGCGTTAATTGCCGATGCCAATCATTCGATTTTTGGGCTGGCGGCGGGCATCTGGACACGCGACAGCGGCCGCGCCTTACAGCTGGCAGAGCAGCTGGAGGTTGGTACGGTGTGGATTAATACCTACAAAGTATTTGCTATTTCTACCCCGTTTGGCGGCTACAAGCAGAGCGGCTTAGGACGTGAAAAAGGATTGCAGGGAATTAAAGCCTGGATGCAGCAAAAGAGCATTTATCTGGCGACAACGCCGACGATTAACCGCTGGAGTGATTAACTTGACTGGAAGGACGATGATGAGCGAGACGATTAGCGTGGGCGAAGCCATCGCCCGTACCCTCGAGCTGTATAGCGTTGAGGCAATGTATGGCATTATTTCCATTCACAATTTACCCATCGCGGATGCCGTCGGGCAGCGTAATCAGATTCGCTTTATTGCGGCGCGTGGCGAAGCCGGAGCGGTCACCATGGCCGATGCTCACGGGCGTTTTTCCGGGCTTGGCGTGGCGCTGACCAGCACCGGAGCCGGGGCGGGCAACGCGATTGGCGCGCTGGTTGAGGCGCTGAATGCCAGCACGCCGCTGTTGCATCTTACCGGCCAGGTGGAAAAAGCCTTTCTGGATGCCGACAGCGGTTTCATCCACGAAACTCGTGACCAGCTCGGCTTTCTGCGTGCCAGTTCGAAACGTGCTTTTCGCGTCAGCTCACCGCATCAGGCGGTAGCGATGCTGCATCGCGCCATTCAGGAAGCACAGACGCCGCCGTGTGGCCCGGTTTCGCTGGAGATCCCCATTGATATTCAAAGTGCCAGAGTTCCGGCAACGCTGGTCACGCCGCCGGTCGCACCATTGCTGATCCCCACGCCAGATGACGCCGTTATCGATCGACTCTGCCAGCAACTGAAACAGGCACGGCGGCCGCTGTTATGGCTTGGCGGTGGCGCGCTGGCTTGCCAACAGGCAGTACGTAAGCTGGCCGATGCTGGCGTTACGGTGATCTCCAGCGCGCACGGACGCGGTATTTTGCCCGACAGTCATCCGCGCAGCTTACGCTCGTTTCATAACTCGCCGTCGGTAGAGGCATTAATGGAGCAGTGCGATCTGACGTTGATTGCCGGATCGCGCCTGCGCAGTAATGAAACCCGCAGCTGGACGCTGACTTTACCCACGCCGCGTATTCAGATTGATGTCGATCCCGCTGCAGCCAGCCGCAACTATCTGGCTGATGAGGTCGTCAACTACGATTGCCATGCGGTACTGACGGCTCTGGCATCCCGGCTGGCGGAGGGAGAAAAGGTTGATGCGCAGTGGGACGCGGCAATCGCGGCGGCGGTAAGCCGTGCTGAAACTGAGCTGCGTCAGCAGTCCGGTGCCTATGCACAACTGAACGATGCCATTGATGCCGCTTTGCCACAGGATGGCATTCTGGTGCGCGACATTACCGTTTCCGGCAGCGTCTGGGGCAGCCGACTGTTTCGCGCGCATGCCCCACTGTGCAATATTCATTCGCTGGCAGGAGCGATTGGTATGGGGCTGGCAATGGCCATCGGCACCGCGCTGGCGAATCCGTCACGAAAAGTGGTCGGGCTGGTGGGGGATGGCGGGTTGTCGCTGAGTCTCGGCGAGCTGGCGACGCTGGCTCAGGAGAAAGCTAATGTGACGCTGCTGGTGATGAACGATGGCGGTTACGGCGTGATGCGTGGCATTCAGGATAAATATTTTGGCGGGCGGCAGTATTACAATCAGCTGCATACGCCTGATTTTACCCTGCTGGCGCAGGCGGTTGGATTACAGGCGTGGACCATTGATGACGCTAAAGATTTTCAGCGGGTACTGGCAGAATCAATCGCGATGCCTGGGCCGTCAGTGATCGAAGTGCGCATGGCAACAATTGGTGCGCTGCATTTCGCCGGTCCACCACAAAAAACGCTGTATTAATCCATTACCGGGCGGGAGCGATCCCGCCCGAAAATCGGTTATTTCTCTGCGGCGATACGCGCTTTAATATGTTCTGCACGCGAAGCTGAAGAAGGATGCGTGTCAAACATGCTGCTCTGATGGCTGCCTTCCAGCTTTGCCAGTTTCTCAAAACTGGTGACTAAGCCGTTCGGATCAATTTTGCGCTGTTTCATCAGATCGAAAGAGTAGTCATCGGCCTGTGACTCCTGAGTTTGTGAGAACTGAGCGTTGACCAGCTGTGCGCCAAGATCGCCCAGCTGCGACTGCGACAGTGACGCGGCAATACCGCCAGCGGCGCTGGCTGCGGTGCGTGCAGCGGTGGTGGCGTAGGCAACCTGCATGGCTTTACGCGTGTGGCCCAGTGCGACGTGGCCCATTTCGTGCCCCAGCACACCCTCGACTTCGTTGTCGGTCATCATATCCATCAGACCGCTATAGACGCGGATACAGCCGTTGGCCATCGCCCAGGCGTTCACATCTTTGTTCAGATAGACTTTATAGTTGGCTGGCGTCCCGTTGATATTGTCACCCAGCGAGGTGGCAATTTTGTCCAGGCGTTTGGTGTATTCACTGCTGGCTGGCGCAATCTGCGCTTCGCTATCCATCTGCTGACACGATTGCACGCTCAGTTCTTTGACCTGCGCATCACTTAATGTCGCCGCCTGATAAGCCTGAGCACCAGACTGCATTAATGAGTTAGTGTCAAAATTCTGACAGCCGGACAGTAAGGTGGCAACGCTCAGTGCCATCACGGAGGTACGAATTTTCATTCAGGTCTATCCCATAACAAGGTAATAAAAACAAACACCTGACAAATCGTCGGCGAATAAGGTTTCGATGAACTTTGGTTTTATAGCCGTTTCGCTGTCAAATGCATAGCGGGCAGCGTCTCAAAGCGCGAATTGTGCAGCTCTTTTTGCACCGTGCGCCATGTACATTTCACCTGTTTTTCATGTACATTGATTGTCGACTTTCCTTCGGCTTTGCCTGATAACTGATTAATTACAATAAGTTAGGGACGGCGAAGCGAATTATTTCCGAACTGGAGTAGAAAATGCCTTCTCGTAAAGAGCTTGCCAACGCCATTCGCGCATTAAGTATGGATGCGGTACAAAAAGCCAAATCCGGCCACCCAGGTGCCCCAATGGGTATGGCAGATATCGCCGAAGTGTTATGGCGTGACTATCTGAACCATAACCCAACTAACCCACAGTGGGCTGACCGCGACCGTTTCATCCTGTCTAACGGCCATGGCTCGATGCTGATTTATAGCCTGCTGCACCTCAGCGGTTATGATCTGCCGATGAAAGAGCTGGAGAACTTCCGCCAGCTGCACTCTAAAACTCCTGGTCACCCTGAGTATGGTTATACCGCTGGTGTTGAAACCACCACTGGCCCGCTGGGTCAGGGTATTGCCAATGCCGTCGGTTTCGCCATTGCCGAGCGCACCTTAGCGGCGCAGTTCAACCGTGAAGGTCACGATATCGTTGACCACAACACCTATGTCTTTATGGGTGACGGCTGCATGATGGAAGGCATCTCCCACGAAGTTTGCTCACTGGCGGGTACGCTGAAGCTGGGCAAACTGACGGCGTTTTATGATGACAACGGCATCTCCATCGATGGTCACATTGACGGCTGGTTTACCGACGACACTGCAAAACGTTTCGAGTCTTACGGCTGGCACGTTGTGCGCGGCGTAGACGGTCATGATGCTGATGCTATCAAGGCCGCGATTGAAGAAGCGAAAACCGTAACTGACAAGCCTTCACTGCTGATGTGCAAAACCGTTATCGGTTTTGGCTCACCAAACAAAGCGGGCACCCACGATTCGCACGGCGCACCGCTGGGCGACGACGAAATCGCACTGACCCGTAAGCAGCTGGGCTGGGAACACGCGCCATTTGTTATTCCACAGGACATCTATGGTCAGTGGGACGCGAAAGAAGCCGGTCAGGCGAAAGAGGCGGCGTGGAACGAGAAGTTCGCTGCCTATGCGAAAGCGCATCCGGAGCTGGCTGCTGAGTTCAAACGTCGTAGCGTTAATGCGCTGCCGGAAAACTGGCAGGCAGAATCTCAGAAATACATTGAGCAGTTACAGGCTAACCCGGCGAAAATCGCCAGCCGTAAAGCCTCGCAGAATGCTATTGAAGCTTTTGGCAAGCTGCTGCCGGAATACCTGGGCGGCTCCGCTGACCTGGCGCCAAGCAACCTGACCATGTGGTCTGGCTCTAAGCCAATCAACGAAGATCTGGCCGGTAACTACATCCATTACGGTGTACGTGAATTCGGTATGACCGCGATTGCTAACGGTATCTCGCTGCACGGTGGTTTCCTGCCGTACACTGCGACCTTCCTGATGTTTGTTGAATACGCGCGTAACGCCGCTCGTATGGCTGCACTGATGAAAATCCGTCAGGTGATGGTCTATACCCATGACTCAATTGGTCTGGGTGAAGATGGCCCGACGCACCAGCCGGTTGAGCAGCTGGCCAGCCTGCGCGTGACGCCAAATATGAGCACCTGGCGTCCGTGTGATCAGGTTGAGTCTGCAATTGCCTGGAAATACGCTATCGAACGTCAGGATGGCCCGACTGCGCTGATCTTCTCGCGTCAGAACCTGGCACAGCAGGAACGTACTGCTGAGCAGCTGGCAAACGTGGCGCGCGGCGCTTACGTACTGAAGGACTGCGCGGGTCAGCCAGAGCTGATCCTGATCGCTACCGGTTCTGAAGTAGAGCTGGCAGTGGGCGCTTATGATCGCCTGACTTCAGAAGGTCGTAAAGTGCGTGTGGTTTCTATGCCGTCTACCGACGCCTTTGACAAGCAGGACGCGGCTTACCGTGAATCCGTGCTGCCGAAAGCGGTTAGCGCGCGCGTGGCTATCGAAGCGGGTATCGCTGATTACTGGTTCAAGTACACCGGTCTGAACGGCGCTATCGTTGGCATGACCAGCTTCGGTGAGTCTGCTCCAGCTGAGCAGCTGTTCGACCTGTTCGGCTTTACCGTCGACAACGTTGTTGCAAAAGCGAAAGAGCTGATCTGATTGTCTGGGTGGCGTTAACGCCACTCCTGCAAGCAATCACCGGTAAGGGCGGCGTAATGCTGCCCTTTCTTTAATCCCGCACTAATCCGCTGTTTATTCCTGCAGTAATAACCACATTTGTTCAATTTTGTGATGTGGATCTAATATTCAGCAGCGTAATTGATCACAATCATTCCCGCTATTCCTCACTTCCTTTATTCTGGCTGAACCGTTTCAGTTGGTGATGATACCAACATATGAGACAAATTTTGCACGGTGAGAATTCCCTGTACAAATTGAGACGGCTGGCCCAGGCTAACGGCTGTTTAGGGATAAATTCTGACGCAGGAGTGATATGACCGTTCGCGTAGCTATCAACGGCTTTGGTCGCATTGGGCGCAATGTGTTACGTGCTTTGTACGAAACCGGGCGTCGCGCTGAGATAACCGTCGTTGCCATTAACGAGTTGGCTGATGCCACCGGTATGGCGCATCTGTTGAAATACGACACCAGCCATGGGCGTTTCGCCTGGGATGTGCGTCAGGAGCGCGACCTGTTAACGGTGGGCGATGACACTATTCGGCTGTTGCATCTGGCCGATATCAATGACCTGCCGTGGCGCGAACTGAATGTTGATGTGGTACTCGACTGTACCGGGGTTTACGGCAGTCGTGCTGATGGTGAGGCGCATTTGCAGGCGGGAGCGAAGAAGGTGCTGTTTTCCCATCCCGGCGGCAACGATCTCGATGCCACCGTGGTGTTTGGCGTGAACGAGAAAGCGCTGCTGACCAGCGATCGTATCGTCTCTAACGCTTCCTGCACCACCAACTGTATTATTCCGATTATTAAGCTGCTGGATGACGCCTTTAGCATTGAATCTGGCACGGTTACCACCATCCATTCAGCGATGCACGATCAGCAGGTTATCGACGCGTATCACCCGGATTTACGCCGTACCCGTGCCGCCAGCCAGTCGATTATTCCGGTTGATACCCGGCTCGCTGCTGGCATAACCCGTATTTTTCCGAAATTTAATGACCGCTTTGAAGCGATAGCGGTACGCGTACCTACGATTAACGTGACGGCGATTGATTTGAGCGTCAGCGTGCGCGATGCAGTGACGGCGTGCCAGGTCAACGCCTTACTGCAAAATGCATCAGAAGGGGCATTTAGTGGTATAGTTGACTATACGGAATTGCCGTTAGTCTCAATTGATTTTAACCATGATCCGCACAGTGCCATTGTGGACGGTACGCAGACGCGGGTCAGCGGTCAGCACCTGATTAAGACTTTAGTCTGGTGCGACAACGAATGGGGCTTTGCTAACCGGATGATCGATACCACGTTAGCGATGGCCGCAAGCGGTTTCAGGTAAGACGCGGTTTGCGTCTGGCAAAACTTATGAGAATTCAACGAGAGGGTTCACCATGTCTGTAATTAAGATGACCGATCTGGATCTTGCTGGTAAACGTGTTCTGATCCGTGCGGATTTAAACGTGCCAGTGAAAGAAGGGAAAGTGACGTCTGATGCACGTATCCGTGCTTCTCTGCCGACCATCGAACAGGCGCTGAAACAGGGTGCAAAAGTGATGGTAACATCTCACCTGGGTCGTCCGACCGAGGGTGAATACAACGAAGAGTTCTCTCTGCTGCCGGTTGTTAACTACCTGAAAGACAAGCTGGGTGCGGATAACGTTACCCTGGCAAAAGATTACCTCGACGGCGTAGAGCTGACTGCTGGCAAGCTGGTGGTTCTGGAAAACGTGCGCTTTAACAAAGGCGAGAAGAAAGATGACGAAGCGCTGTCGAAGCAGTATGCGGCGCTGTGCGACATCTTTGTGATGGACGCGTTTGGTACGGCACACCGTGCTCAGGCTTCAACTCACGGCGTTGGCAAATTCGCTCCGGTAGCTTGTGCTGGCCCGCTGCTGGCCGCTGAGCTGGAAGCATTGGGTAAAGCGCTGAAAGAGCCTGCGCGCCCAATGGTCGCCGTGGTGGGTGGTTCTAAAGTTTCCACTAAATTCGACGTGCTGAACTCGCTGGTTAAAATCGCCGATACCGTTATCGTCGGCGGCGGCATCGCTAACACCTTCGTGGCAATCGACAACAATGTCGGTAAGTCACTGTACGAACCAGACTTCGTTGAAGCGGCAAAAGGCCTGCGCGACCAGTTCGGTATTCCAGTGCCTACCGACTCCCGCGTTGGCACCGAATTCTCTGAAACTGCTCCTTCAACCGTGAAAAAAGTTTCGGAAGTGCAGGACGACGAAGAAATTATGGACTTCGGTGACGAAACCGCAGAAGCAATGGCTAAACTGCTGAAAGAAGCAAAGACCATTCTGTGGAACGGCCCGGTAGGCGTGTTCGAGTTCCCTAACTTCCGTAAAGGTACCGAAATCATCGCGAAAGCTATCGCAGACAGCGATGCATTCTCCATTGCTGGTGGTGGCGACACCCTGGCAGCGATCGACCTGTTCGGCATTGAAGACAAAATCTCCTACATCTCCACCGGCGGCGGCGCATTCCTTGAGTTTGTGGAAGGCAAAAAACTGCCTGCAGTAGCGATGCTGGAAGAGCGTGCTAAGCAGTAATCTTTGCGGGCAGGGCAATGCGTCCCTGCCACTCTGTTTTGCCTGCTGAAAGGGCAAAACTGAACTGATTTCTTTTATACGGCCAACGAAACAGGACAAAAAGCATGTCTAAAATTTTTGATTTCGTAAAACCAGGCGTTGTCACCGGTGACGACGTACAGAAAGTTTTCCAGGTAGCGAAAGAGAACAAATTCGCTCTGCCAGCAGTTAACTGCGTCGGTACTGATTCAATCAATGCCGTGCTGGAAACCGCTGCTAAAGTTAAAGCGCCGGTCATCGTGCAGTTCTCTAACGGCGGTGCCGCGTTTATTGCCGGTAAAGGCCTGAAATCCGATAAGCCACAGGCTGCGGCTATCCTCGGTGCAATCTCTGGCGCACATCATGTTCACCAGATGGCTGAACACTACGGCGTGCCAGTTATTCTGCACACCGACCACTGTGCGAAGAAACTGCTGCCGTGGATCGACGGTCTGCTGGACGCGGGCGAAGCGCACTTCGCTAAAACCGGTAAGCCACTGTTCTCTTCTCATATGATCGACCTGTCTGAAGAGTCACTGGAAGAGAACATCGAGATTTGCAGCAAGTATCTGGCACGTATGGCCAAGATCAACATGACGCTGGAAATCGAGCTGGGCTGCACCGGCGGTGAAGAAGATGGTGTGGACAATAGCCACATGGATGCTTCTGCACTGTACACTCAGCCACAAGACGTTGATTACGCATACGAAAAACTGAATGCGATCAGCCCACGCTTCACCATCGCGGCCTCTTTCGGTAACGTTCACGGTGTTTACAAGCCAGGTAACGTTAAGCTGACCCCAACCATCCTGAAGGATTCTCAGGAGTACGTCAGCCAGAAACACGGCCTGCCGCACAACTCACTGGATTTCGTCTTCCACGGTGGTTCCGGTTCTTCTGCGCAGGAAATCAAAGATTCAATCAGCTACGGTGTAGTGAAAATGAACATTGATACCGATACCCAATGGGCAACCTGGGACGGCATCCTGCAGTACTACAAAAAGAACGAAGGTTACCTGCAAGCTCAGCTGGGCAACCCGGAAGGCGACGATAAGCCGAACAAGAAATACTACGATCCGCGCGTATGGCTGCGCTCTGCACAATCTTCAATGATTGTGCGTCTGGAGCAGGCATTTAAAGAACTGAACGCGGTTGACGTTCTGTAACTACGTGACTGATTAAAAAAGGCCCTGAGGGGCCTTTTTTTTTGGGAAAATTGCTGAGAATGAGCGGAAGTTTTGCGGTTATTTGGCATAGATTGCCATTTTTGATTACCCTGTCTTAAAGGGATTGCCGGAACACTCTGGCAATGTTTTGTCATTTCCCCATTGGGGATTTTTAACAGGGTGGATGAATGGAAGAATTAAACGTGATAGACGGCATTAATCATGCCGGTGGCTGGCTGGTACGCAACCAGGCGCTGTTGCTCAGTTACGCAGTGAATATTGTGGCTGCAGTAGCGATTATCATTATTGGCTTTATCGTGGCGCGTTTTATCTCTAACGCGGTCAACAGGCTGTTACTGACGCGCGGTATAGATGCCACGGTTGCGGACTTTTTGTCTGCGCTCGTTCGTTATGGCGTGATTGCCTTTACTCTGATAGCAGCGTTAGGGCGGGTTGGCGTTCAGACCGCCTCGGTGATAGCGGTATTAGGTGCCGCCGGTCTGGCTCTGGCTCTGGCACTGCAGGGCTCTTTATCCAACCTGGCCGCAGGCGTGCTGCTGGTGACTTTCCGTCCGTTCCGTACCGGTGAGTTTGTTGATCTCGGTGGCGTAATGGGTACGGTGTTGAACGTGCAGATTTTCTCAACCACCATGCGTTCTTCCGACGGCAAAATCGTGGTCGTGCCAAACGGTAAAATTATTGCCGGTAATATTATTAACTACTCCCGTGAGCCGGCGCGCCGCAACGAGTTTATTATTGGCGTCGCTTACGATGCAGATGTTGATGAAGTGAAACAGCTGCTGCGCGATGTCGTGGAAGCGGACAGCCGCGTGCTGAAAGATCGCGGTATTCAGATCGGTCTGAATGAGCTGGCCGCCTCTTCACTGAACTTTGTCGTGCGTTGCTGGAGCAATAGCGGCGATCTGCAGGATGTCTACTGGGATCTGATGGCTAACTTTAAGAAAGCGCTGGATAGCAAAGGAATTGGTATTCCTTATCCACAGATGGATGTTCATCTGCATCAAACTAAAGCACCGCAGGAGCAGGCGGTCGCTGAATAATCAGTAGCAGAGTGGCGGGGGAAGTTCCTCGCCACTTAACTTCCCCGCACCATTATTAGCTTTGCTGATACTCTATTAATTCTTTCAATTTCCACTAATAATTCACGCGCGATAAACTTGCCACAGAAAATTTTGCTGTGAGGGTTGTCTTGTGTTTTCTGTTTATTTTCAAGGTATTGCTTTAGGTATGGCATTAATACTGCCGCTGGGGCCGCAAAACGCTTTTGTGATGAATCAGGGCGTGCGCCGCCAGTATCATTTGATGACCGCGGGCCTCTGTTCATTAAGCGATATCCTGCTGATCTGCGCCGGAGTGTTTGGCGGCAGTGCGCTGCTGAATCAGTCGCCACTGCTGCTGAATCTGGTGACGTGGGGCGGGGTCGCGTTTCTGCTGTGGTATGGCTGGGGGGCGTTGCGTACTGCACTGCATGGCGATATCGCGCTTGATTCCACCGGTGCGCTGCAACAGAGTCGCTGGCGTATTGTCGCGACCATGATGGCGGTCACCTGGCTTAATCCGCATGTTTATCTGGATACTTTTGTGGTGCTGGGTAGCCTCGGCGGCCAACTGCCGCCAGCAGCACGCTACTGGTTCGCGCTCGGCACCATCAGCGCCTCTGTAGTGTGGTTTTTTGGGCTGGCCTTGCTGGCGTCATGGCTTTCGCCACTGCTGCGCACCCGCAACGCTCAGCGCGTGATCAATCTGCTGGTGGGGCTGGTGATGTGGTTTATCGCTTTCAAACTGGCACAACAGGGAATGATGGGATTTAATTAACGCGGGAAGGGGTTGGGGCGACAGCGAAAAACTAAGAGCATCGCGCATATTAGTGATTTACACGATAAGATATGCTGATACCAATACTCATACGTCTTCAAGGAGGACTTCAGGTGAAATTGAAAGCGCTGGCTATGGCCGCAATGATGGGTGCAGCAGCATTACCGTTGGCTACCCAGGCAGGTGAGCTGCCTAATGGACCGCACGTAATTACTTCAGGACAGGCGAGTGTTGATGCCACGCCGGATATCGCCACACTGTCGATCGAAGTGAATGTTTCATCGAAAGATGCAGCGGAAGCCAAGAAGCAAGCGGATACTCGCGTTGCACAATACTTCGATCTGCTGCAGAAAAATGGCATTGAAAAGAAAGATATTGATGCTGCCAACCTGCGTACCCAGCCAGAATACGATTATACCAAAGAGGGAAAATCGGTTCTGAAGGGTTATCGCGCGGTGCGTCAGGTGCAGGTGACGTTACGCCAGCTGGATAAGCTGAACGATCTGCTGGATGGTGCACTGAAGTCCGGCCTGAATGAAATTCGTTCGGTCGAACTCGGCGTGGCACAACCGGATGAGTATCGTAATAAGGCGCGTAAAGCGGCAATTGATAACGCGACTCAGCAGGCCGAAGCGCTGGCCGCAGGCTTTAATGTTAAGTTAGGCCCGGTCTACAGCATCCGTTACCGTGTGGCGAACTACCAGCCAATGCCGGTGGCGCGCATGTTTAAAGCGGCCGATGCCGCACCTATGACCTCTGAAGCGCAGACCTACGAGCAGCAGAGCATTCACTTTGACGATCAGGTTGACGTGGTGTTTGAACTTCAGCGTAATCAACAACAGCAATAAGTTGAGCCGCTGATTTTAATTCAGGGGCGGTATTTACCGCCCCTGTCGGGATTTATAACAGAAGACTATTCAGTATCCTGACGCAATACCCGGTGGCCATGCGCCAGCAGCGCATCGGTTACTTTTCTCATCAGACGACTCTCCGGCGCGAAGCGGTGCCAGTACAGCATGCGGCGTTGCAGCAAGCCCGGCGTCAGATCGATCAGCTCACCACTCGCCAGCTCTTTCTCGATCTGCAAATGAGGAATCATACAGCAGGTTGATCCCTGACGCGCCAGCTGGACAAAGGCTTCCGACGAGTTAACGATATGGCAGGGTACGCTGCCCGGCGACAAATCAAAGTTCTGTTGTAAAAACGCCTGGTGCATATCGTCGAGATGATCAAAGGCCACCGCTGGCGCTTTCAGCAGCGCTGAGCGCGTTACACCATTCGGGAAGTAGCGTGCGGCAAACTCTTTTGACCCAACAAACAGATAGTCCAGCGCGCCCAGTTGATCGACCAGGCAGCTTGGCAGTGGCTGCGGCTGAATACTTACCGCACCCACCACTTCACCACGGCGTAGGCGCTCTTGCGTGCGGGTTTCATCTTCCACTTGCAGGTTCAGGCGCACCGGCGAGTCGGTCAGCACGTTTTTCAATGCCGGTAACAGCCAGGTTGCCAGACTGTCGGCGTTGACCGCCAGTGAAAGCAGCAAAGGGGTTGTGCCGCCGTTTTCATCGCCCAGCCACTCCTCTTCCAGCAGCTCAACCTGATGCAACAGCGCCAGCAACTTCTGCCCCTGCTCGGTCGGGCGAGGGGGGACGGTGCGCACCAGCAGCGGCTGACCGAACATATTCTCCAGCTGTTTTATTCGCTGTGATACTGCTGATTGCGTTATACAAAGCTTCTGCGCAGCGCGTTCAAAGCCGCGCTCGCGAATCACAGCATCCAGAGCCTGAAGCGTTCGATAATCCGGGCGTTTCATTGTTGTAGTCTTATCCTTTAAGGCTGATATCTGCACTATGCCACAAAATCAGGTATTTGCCCTGACCTTACTTATCAATCACTTTGTGGGCTGGCTTCCACTCCTGCACATCAAAGACGATTGAACAGGACATTTTGCGCGGTGCTTGCTTTATACTAGGGCCACACAGTTGCCACAGGTTTTAAACATACCATGACACAGGATGAACTGAAAAAAGCAGTAGGTTGGGCCGCGCTGGAATACGTCAAGCCCGGCACCATTGTCGGCGTTGGCACCGGATCAACCGCCGCGCACTTTATTGATGCGCTGGGCTCAATCAAACATCAAATCGACGGTGCGGTATCCAGCTCGGACGCATCCACTGCCAGATTGAAAAGTTTAGGCATACCGGTGTTCGATCTCAATGAGGTCGACGGACTTTCTGTCTATGTCGACGGCGCCGACGAAATCAACCGCCAGATGCAAATGATTAAAGGCGGTGGCGCAGCGCTGACTCGTGAGAAAATCATTGCGGCGGTGGCAGATAAATTTATCTGTATTGCTGATGAGTCAAAGCAGGTCGATGTGCTGGGTAGATTTCCGCTGCCGGTTGAAGTCATCCCGATGGCGCGCGCTTATGTTGCACGCCAGCTGGTCAAGCTCGGTGGCTTACCCGAGTACCGTCAGAATGTACTGACCGACAACGGCAACATTATTCTCGACGTGCATAATCTGCAAATTCTTGAGCCAATTGCGCTGGAAAACGCGATTAACGCACTGCCTGGCGTGGTGACGGTAGGGCTGTTTGCCAGCCGTGGTGCCGATGTGGCGCTGATTGGTACCGCTTCTGGCGTCAAAACCATTGAAAGATGATCTGTCTGGCGTGAAGACGCCAGCAGTTATTTCTGATAAAAAAACATCTTTTCTTCAACAGGTTAAATTTAGTGACTTATGTCACATAAACCTGGCCTGCCGAGCCATCCTACTAAGTTGGCGGTGTGAACCGCTATAATCTGTCGCATTGTTCTGCCCAACGATGCCGCCGTGCTGGTGGCCAGGCAATCGTTTGTATTGCTGCCAGCGTATTTTTTGATATTTTGACAGAAGGCTGGCTTATATCCGCGATCACCCGGCGGGGTGAAGGGTATAGCGGTTACTTCTGAAGTCTGCAAAATAAGGTCGGGAAATGGCAAAGGTATCACTGGAGAAAGACAAGATTAAGTTCCTGCTGGTGGAAGGTGTTCACCAGAGCGCGCTGGAAAATCTGCGTGCGTCAGGCTATACCAACATCGAATTTCATAAAGGCGCGCTGGACAGCGAGTCTCTGAAGGAATCCATCCGTGATGCGCACTTCGTTGGCATCCGCTCGCGTACTCAACTCAGCGAAGAGATTTTTGCCGCGGCAGAAAAACTGGTCGCGGTAGGTTGCTTCTGTATCGGCACCAACCAGATTGATCTGAACGCCGCCGCACAACGCGGGATTCCGGTATTTAACGCCCCTTTCTCCAATACCCGATCCGTTGCTGAGTTGGTGATTGGTGAGCTGTTGCTGCTGCTGCGCGGAATTCCGGAAGCAAACGCCAAAGCTCATCGCGGTATCTGGAACAAACTGGCGGTCGGTTCTTTCGAAGCGCGTGGCAAAAAACTGGGTATTATCGGTTATGGCCATATCGGTATGCAGCTCGGTGTACTGGCGGAAAGCCTCGGCATGCATGTGTTCTTCTATGATATCGAGAACAAACTGCCGCTGGGTAATGCCACTCAGGTACGTCATCTGTCCGATCTGCTGAATATGAGCGACGTGGTCAGCCTGCACGTGCCGGAAACCCTTTCTACGCAAAATATGATGGGTGCGGAACAGCTGGCACTGATGAAGCCTGGCGCACTGCTGATTAACGCCTCGCGCGGAACCGTTGTGGATATCCCGGCGCTGTGCGAGGTACTGGCGAGCAAACATCTGGCAGGTGCGGCCATTGACGTGTTCCCGGTCGAGCCGGCAACCAACAGCGATCCGTTTACTTCACCGCTGTGCGAGTTTGATAATGTGATTCTGACGCCACACATTGGCGGTTCTACTCAGGAAGCTCAGGAAAATATCGGCATTGAGGTTGCGGGCAAACTGGCGAAATATTCCGATAATGGTTCTACCCTGTCGGCGGTTAATTTCCCGGAAGTGTCACTGCCGATGCACGGCGCTGCCGTGAGTCGTCTGTTGCATATCCATGAAAACCGTCCGGGCGTACTGACTGCGATTAACCAGATTTTCGCTGAGCAGGGTATCAACATTGCTGCACAGTATCTGCAAACAACGCCGCTGATGGGCTATGTGGTGATTGATATTGATGCTGAAGAAGATGTGGCGCACAAAGCGCTGCAGCTGATGAAAGCGATTCCTGGAACCATCCGCGCACGTTTGCTGTACTGAGTATTTGGGCGGCTAAAACGCCGCCCTGCAATAAAAGTCGCGGGGTCGTTTCGGCTCCCGACTTACCACTGCCACAGTTTTGACGGCGTAATCATCGCTGATAACGGCACATCCCACTCCGCCACCGGTAAATCATCTACCTGCTGACAATCATGCGCCAGGCCTATGGGGACAAAGCGCTGTTGTCGCCAGTTCTGCAAGGTGCGGTCATAGAAGCCACCGCCCATGCCCAGCCGGTTCCCATGATGGTCAAAGGCCACTAACGGCATCAGCACGACCTCCAGCTCGCTGAGCGGCAGCAGAGTGCCTGGCGTCAGCGGTGGCTCGGGAATGCGCAGTCGGTTAGTTTGCAGCTGGGTATTGGCGTCGTAGCGCACAAACAGCAACTGCCCGCGGCAAAACGGATGCAGTACCGGCAGATAAACCTGCTTTTTCTGCTGCCATAGTTTTGCAATTAACGGGCGGGTGTTCAGTTCACCGTCCACTGAAAGAAACAGGGCGATGTTCTGTGCTTGCTGAATGGGGACAAAATTAAGCGCATGCTCCGCAACCTGTTCGGCAGCGCGTTGCTGTTGCTCATCACTAAGTGACTGACGCATATGGCGAATTTTCTTACGAATAGCCTGACGATCTAATAAGGAGATGGATGTCATAGGGAACTCGTTGGAATATAGCGCCCGAAGGCTGAAACGGTCTGGCCGTTAAAGGGAAGGGGAATCTCCGAGATGCCGCAGCAGGCTGTAACCCTTGAACCCTTGGTTCAAGGTGAATGTGCCGTCGCAACCATCAGGCTTCTCGGACGGACCGAGCATGCTCACAGGTTACAGAGCGCCACACTCTGTTTGGTATGAAATATCGGCTCAGGGGACTGGCCCGCTTGCAAACATCTCAGAGAAAATTTTACTTCACCGTCACTGTATCACAGCAAACCATGAAGTGTTATTCGAACTTTGCACCCTGGCGATCGGATATGCGACCTTGTTCAAGTAATGCCTGCTCAATGGTCTGTTGCAGCATCCGAATGCGTTGTTCCATATTGGCAGCATAGTCGCGTGTTTTGACTTTTTCCTGCGCCAGTTCATGGCAAATGTTCAACGCAGCAATAAATACCAGTTGCTCGGTATTAGTGACTCTAGTGCGAACTTTTAAATCTTGCAACCGTTGATTGAGGTCTTCCGCAGCCATGTTCAGCGCATCTTGCTGTTCAGGCGGACAATTCACTCGTAATGAACGGCCAAAAATTTGAATATCTACCGGTTGTGCAGACATGCCACCTTCCTGACTGATTACTGCGCCCGCAATATCGCCCTTGCCACTCAATGGCTTGGGAGGGGCGCCACTATATATACCCCAAAGAGAAGAAACAAGCCCTTTCTGGAATCGTCGAGGCACCTGGTGGTAGCATAACACGAACTAATCCTGCCAACGATGATGAATACGTATGTCTATACAGAACACAATGCCGGCTTACAACACGCTGGCCTCAGCGCTTACGCAGCAGGGAGTCGGTATGACTCCTGCAGAAATGCACGGTTTAATCAGCGGAATCATCTGCGGTGGTACTCAGGATCGCAGCTGGCAAACGCTGGTTCACGATCTGACCAACGAAGGGATGGCGTTCTCGCAGGCGCTGGCGCAACCGCTGCAACAGTTGCATCAGAGCGTCTCGGACACGCTGGAAGATGAAGGCTTTATGTTCCAGCTGTGGCTGCCGGAAGAGGACGACATCACGGTATTTGACCGCGCTGACGCACTGGCGGGCTGGGTTAACCATTTCCTGCTGGGCCTGGGCGTAACGCAGCCAAAACTGGATAAGGTCAAAGGCGAAACCGGTGAAGCGATTGACGATCTGCGCACCATTGCCCAGCTCGGTTATGACGAAGACGAAGATCAGGAAGAGCTGGAGCAATCTCTGGAAGAGATTATTGAATATGTCCGTGTCGCGGCGTTACTTTGCCATGATACTTTCACTCGCCCGGCTCCTGCCGCGGTGGAAATCAAGAAACCGACTTTACACTAAACTATTTTCTGGTGCGGCATTCTCGCCGCCCGTGCCAATGAATTAACAGGGAGCCGTAACGTGGTTAATCTTTCAGCGTTTTTGCAGCGCCGCCAGACACTGTTAGCCAAAATGGCTCCGGCCAGCGCGGCCGTTATTTTTGCTGCACCCGAAGCTACCCGCAGTGCAGACAGCGAATATCCGTATCGTCAGAACAGTGATTTCTGGTACTTCACCGGTTTTAACGAGCCGGAAGCGGTGTTGATACTGATTAAAAGTGATGAGTCGCACAATCACAGCGTCCTTTTCAATCGCGTGCGTGATAAGAATGCTGAGATCTGGTTTGGCCGCCGTCTTGGTCAGGAGGCTGCGCCGGAAAAACTGGGCGTAGACCGTGCATTGCCGTATGACGATATCGGCGAACAGCTGCATCTGTTACTGAACGGGCTGGATGTGGTTTATCACGCTCAGGGCGAATATGCGCAAGCAGATACCATTCTGTTCGGCGCGCTGGAAAAACTGCGTCGCGGTTTTCGGCAGAACTTGCAGGCTCCCGGCACTCTGGTTGACTGGCGCCCGTGGGTGCATGAGATGCGCCTGTTTAAGGCACCGGAAGAGCTTGAGATCCTGCGTCAGGCGGGGAAAATCAGCGCGCTGGCTCATACCCGCGCGATGGAAAAATGCCGCCCTGGCATGTATGAATATCAGCTGGAAGGCGAAATTCATCACGAGTTCAGCCGTCACGGCGCGCGCTTCCCGGCCTATAACACCATTGTGGGCGGGGGTGAAAACGGCTGTATTCTGCACTATACCGAAAATGAATCACCGCTGCGCGACGGCGAGCTGGTGCTGATTGACGCCGGTTGTGAATTCCACGGTTATGCCGGTGATATCACCCGGACTTTCCCGGTTAACGGCAAGTTCAGCGCACCGCAGCGTGCAATTTACGATATCGTTCTGGCGTCACTTAACCGTTCACTGGAACTGTTTGGTCCCGGCATCAGCATTCGTGAGGTCAATAACGAAGTGGTGCGCATTATGGTCAGCGGGCTGGTTAAGCTGGGCGTGATGCAGGGTGATGTCGATCAGCTGATTGCTGATATGGCGCACCGTCAGTTCTTCATGCACGGCCTGAGTCACTGGCTGGGGCTGGATGTCCATGATGTAGGCCATTACGGCACTGTCGACCGTGGCCGCACGCTGGAGCCGGGCATGGTACTGACTGTCGAACCCGGATTGTACATTGCACCGGATGCCGATGTACCGGCAGAGTATCGCGGTATCGGCATTCGTATCGAAGATGACATTGTAATCACCGCTGACGGTAATGAAAATCTTACTGACAGCGTGGTGAAAGATGCCGATGAAATTGAAGCGTTAATGGCGGCAGCAAAAGCGTTATGAGCATTATCATCGCAGGCGGTGGAATGACCGGTGCCACTCTGGCACTGGCGATTTCACATCTTTCTCAAGGCAGTTTACCGGTGACGTTGGTTGAAGCCAGCGCCCCGGGAGAACGCGATCATCCGGGCTTTGATGGACGGGCGATTGCGCTGGCGGCAGGCACCTGTCAGCAACTGGCGGCAATCAATATCTGGCCATCGTTGCAGGATTGCGCTACGCCGATTACCCATGTGCACGTCAGCGACCGTGGTCATGCCGGTTTTGTCTCGCTGGATGCGCAAGACTATCAGGTTTCGGCGCTCGGCCAGGTGGTCGAGCTGCATGATGTTGGCCAGCGGCTGTTTGCCATGCTGAAACAGGCGCCAGGCGTGACGCTACGCTGTCCGGCCGCAGTCACTACCGTGACCCGCAGTCAGCAGCAGGTGACGGTAACGCTGGACAGTGGCGAACAGCTGGACGGCCAGCTGCTGGTCGCCGCCGACGGCGCGCGTTCGAAGCTGGCGGCTTCCTGTGGCATTCAGTGGCAAACTGAGGATTATCAGCAGGTCGCGGTGATTGCTAATGTCTCTACCCAGCTGGCGCATCATGGCCGTGCCTTCGAGCGCTTTACCCAACACGGGCCACTGGCGCTGCTACCGATGTCGCAGGGGCGCTGCTCATTAGTCTGGTGTCATCCTCTGGCGCAGCAGGCGCAGGTGGATAGCTGGAGCGATGAACAGTTTTTGCAGCAGTTGCAGCAGGCGTTTGGCTGGCGGCTGGGAAAATTTACCCATGTTGGTCAGCGGCTGAGTTATCCGCTGGCGCTGCAAACCGCTTCGCAGGTCAGCAGCCATCGTCTGGCAGTAGTCGGGAACGCGGCACAAACTCTGCATCCGATTGCCGGTCAGGGATTTAACCTTGGCCTGCGCGATGTGATGTCGCTGGCAGAAACCCTGGCGGGGGCGCATCGCCAGCAGCAGGATCCCGGCAGTTTTGCCGTGCTGCAACACTATCAACAGCGTCGTCAGCCGGACAGACAAGCCACCGTGGGCATTACCGATGGCCTGGTACGGCTGTTTGCTAACCGTTTTTCGCCGTTGGTCGTTGGACGCAATCTGGGCCTGATGGCCATGGACAATTTACCGCTGATGCGCAATATGCTGGCCGAGCGCACGCTCGGTTGGGTAAAGCGTTGATAAGAGGATTTTAATGCAAACATTTGACGTAGTAATCGCCGGCGGCGGTATGGTGGGTCTGGCGGTGGCTTGCGGCTTGCAGGGCAGCGGATTACGGGTTGCGGTGCTGGAAAAATCGCCGCCGCAGGAGATGGCTGCCGACGCGCCTGCGGGTCTGCGGGTATCCGCGATCAATGCCGCCAGCGAGCGTCTGTTGCAGCATCTTGACGTCTGGTCAGCGATCCTTGCCCTGCGCGCCGCGCCTTATCACGGTATGCAGGTGTGGGATCGAGACAGCTTTGGCCATATCGCCTTTGATGATGAGCAGCAAGGGCTGTCGCATCTTGGTCATATTATTGAAAACCAAGTGATTCATCAGGCGTTGTGGCAGAAAGCCAGCCAGCAGAGTGATATCACGCTGATTGCGCCTGCGCAGTTGCAGCAGGTGGCCTTTGGCGATAACGAGGCGTTTGTCACCCTGCAGGACGGCAATATGATGAGTGCGCGCCTGCTGGTGGCGGCAGATGGCGCGAATTCATGGCTGCGCAACAAGGCTGATATCCCGTTAACCTTCTGGGATTATCAGCATCATGCGCTGGTGGCGAATATTCGCACTGAACAGCCACATGATGCGGTAGCACGTCAGGTGTTTCATGGGGACGGCATTCTGGCATTTTTACCGCTCAGCGATCCGCATTTGTGCTCAATTGTCTGGTCAGTGCCGCCACAGGAAGCCAGCCGATTACAGTCGATGCCGGTTGAACTGTTTAATCAGCAGCTCTCAGTCGCGTTCGATATGCAGATGGGGCTGTGCCAGGCCGAAAGCCAGCGTGAGACATTCCCGTTGATGGGGCGCTATGCCCGGAGTTTTGCCGCTCACCGTCTGGCGCTGGTTGGCGATGCGGCGCATACCGTGCATCCGCTGGCCGGGCAGGGGGTTAACCTCGGCTTTATGGACGCTGCGGAACTGATTGGCGAGATTAAACGCCTGCATCAGCAGGGCAAAGATATCGGCCAGCATCTTTATCTGCGCCGCTATGAGCGCAGCAGGAAGCACAGTGCTGCTGTGATGCTGGCGGGCATGCAGGGCTTCCGTGAGCTGTTTGCGGGTGAGAATCCGGCGAAGAAACTGCTGCGTGATGTCGGTCTCAAACTGGCGGATACTCTGCCAGGCGTTAAGCCACGACTGTTAAAACAGGCGATGGGGCTGAACGATTTGCCTGACTGGCTGAAGTAACACGCGATCCCTGACGGGCGGCGTTTTCGCCGCCTTTTTTTATGCGTCGGCGTCCCGGATCCGCTGCACGTGTCCGATTGCCCTGTGTTGGGGCACATTTGAAAAATTCTAATTCTACGACCCATTTCGCATTATTATTTCTAATGCAGAATGCTTTTCTCCTCAGTCATTTTCTATCCCCGTTCGTTCGAATCTTTATCATTAGTCTGCTTTGATATCGTTTTGTTGTTAATTATGTGCCTTATGGCGCAGTTTTTTAGTGAAAAACTCTGCAGAATCATCCGTGCATTGTGATAGTGCACAGCGGATTCACCCTCGTTTAGCTTATGGTTAATCCACGCGTTAGGTGGTAACTTCAGGGAAAAGGTAACGTTTGCGTCGCGCCGTTTTGCCGGTATTTATTGCAATTTCTAACAACAACAGTTTATGCACAGGACAGATATGACTCAGCAGACTCCCTTGTTCGAACAGCATCAGGCTTGCGGTGCCCGCATGGTAGATTTTCACGGCTGGATGATGCCGCTGCACTACGGTTCACAGATGGATGAGCATCATGCGGTCCGCAATGACGCCGGGATGTTTGATGTTTCACATATGACCATTGTCGATCTGCATGGTGCGCGGACTCGCGAATTTTTGCGTTATTTACTGGCGAACGATGTCGCTAAGCTGACTTCCGCAGGCAAAGCACTGTACAGCGGGATGCTGAATGCCTCGGGTGGCGTGATTGACGATCTGATTGTTTACTTTATGACCGAGGACTACTTCCGTCTGGTGGTGAACTCGGCAACGCGTGAAAAAGACCTGGCATGGATTGGCGAGCACGCCGCCGCATACGGTGTGCAGCTGACAGAACGTGACGATTTGGCGTTGATCGCCGTGCAGGGGCCAAACGCCCAGCAAAAAGCACAAACTCTGCTGGATGATGCGCAGCGCCAGGCGATTGCCGGTATGAAACCGTTTTTCGGCGTGCAGGCGGGTGAACTGTTTATCGCCACCACCGGTTATACCGGTGAAGCGGGTTATGAAATTGCGCTACCAAAAGAACAAGCGGCGGGCTTCTGGCAGCAACTGCTGGCCGCCGGAGTGAAACCTGCCGGACTGGGCGCGCGCGATACCCTGCGCCTTGAAGCCGGCATGAATCTGTACGGCCAGGAGATGGATGAAGGTGTTTCGCCGCTGGCTGCCAATATGGGCTGGACGGTGAGCTGGGAGCCTGCCGATCGTGATTTTATTGGGCGCGAGGCGCTGGAAATTCAGCGTAAGAAGGGCACTGACAAGCTGGTTGGCCTGATCATGACCGAGAAAGGCGTACTGCGTAATGAATTACCGGTTCGTTTTACCGATGACGGCGGTAACCATCATGAAGGTGTGATTACCAGCGGATCGTTTTCTCCCACCTTAGGCTACAGCATTGCGCTGGCGCGCGTGCCTGCCGACATTGGCGAGCAGGCGATTGTGCAGATTCGCAATCGCGAAATGCCGGTAAAAGTCACTAAACCTGTTTTTGTTCGATCCGGCAAACCGGTCGTTCAGTAATCTGTTTCTTTTTTCTGGAGAGTATGTCGATGAGCAATGTGCCTGATGAACTGAAGTATCGTGATAGCCATGAGTGGGTGCGTAAGGAAGCGGACGGCAGTTACACCGTCGGCATTACCGAGCACGCACAGGAATTGCTGGGTGATATGGTGTTTGTTGACCTGCCTGACGTCGGTGCCAGCTATGCTGCTGGCGACGATTGTGCCGTGGCAGAGTCGGTAAAGGCCGCCTCTGATATCTATGCTCCGCTGAGTGGTGAAATCATCGCGGTTAACAGTGAGCTGGAAGCTGCGCCCGAGCTGGTTAACAGCGCGCCGTACAGCGAAGGTTGGTTATTTAAAATCAAAGCCAGTGATGAATCAGAGCTGGACGCGATGTTAGACGCCGCTGCCTATAAGGCCTCTATCGACGAGTAACACTCAGACTGCTCCTTCCCTCAGCGAACGGGGGAAGGCTGCCTCCTCCGCCAGACCGTGGAGGGCAATATACTTCCCTATGCCCGATGCAGGATTTACCGCTAATGACTCAGACTCTCAGCCAGCTTGAACACACCGGCGCGTTTATCGAACGCCATATTGGCCCCTCGCAGCAGCAGCAGCAAGCGATGCTGGCGACCGTTGGTGCCAGCTCTCTCACCGATTTAATTGGCTCGATTGTGCCGGCAGATATCCAGTTACCCAGCCCTCCGGCAATTGGCGACGCGTTGACAGAGCACCAGGCGCTGGCCGAGCTGAAAGCGATTGCCAGTCAGAATCAGCTGTATAAATCCTATATCGGCATGGGTTATGCGCCGGTGTTAACGCCGCCGGTTATTCTGCGCAATATGCTGGAAAATCCGGGCTGGTACACCGCTTATACGCCTTATCAGCCAGAAGTTTCGCAGGGCCGACTGGAAGCATTGCTCAATTTCCAGCAGCTGACGCTGGATCTGACCGGGCTGGATATCGCCTCTGCATCGCTGCTGGATGAAGCCACTGCGGCGGCAGAAGCGATGGCGATGGCGAAGCGCGTCAGTAAGCTGAAAAATGCCAATAAATTCTTTGTGGCTGAAGATATTCATCCGCAAACTCTGGATGTGGTGCGCACCCGTGCCGAAACCTTTGGTTTTGAAGTGCTGGTGGATCGGGCTGATAAAGCACTCGATCATCAGGATCTGTTTGGCGTGCTGTTGCAGCAGGTCGGCACTACTGGCGAAGCGCATGACTATCGCCAGCTGATTGCTGAACTGAAAAATCGCAAAGTGATTGTCAGCGTTGCCGCAGAGTTTATGTCGCTGGTATTGCTGGAAGCGCCTGGTAAGCAGGGGGCGGATATTGTCTTCGGCTCGGCGCAACGATTCGGCGTACCGATGGGTTACGGCGGGCCACATGCGGCATTCTTCGCTGCGCGTGATGAGCATAAGCGTTCTATGCCCGGGCGTATTATTGGCGTATCACGTGATGCGGCGGGTAACACCGCGCTGCGCATGGCAATGCAGACGCGCGAACAGCATATCCGTCGTGAGAAAGCCAACTCCAACATCTGTACTTCGCAGGTACTACTGGCCAATATTGCCAGCCTGTATGCGGTGTACCATGGGCCAGTAGGATTGCAGCGCATTGCCGGGCGTATCCATCGTCTGACCGATATTCTGGCTGCTGGCCTGAAGCAGGGCGGCCTGACGCTGCGCCATCACAGCTGGTTTGATACTCTTACCGTTGAGGTTGCGGATAAAGCCGCAGTGCTGGATCGCGCGCTGAGTTTTGGCGCTAATCTGCGTACCGATATTCATAATGCCGTCGGTATCACGCTGGATGAAACCACCAGCCGCGAAGATGTGGTGGCGCTGCTGTCGATTCTGCTGGGTGAAGATCATGCTATTGATATCGAGGCGCTTGACGCGCAGGTTGCGCACAACAGCCAGTCAGTTCCGGCCGATCTGCTGCGTAAAGAGGCGATCCTGACGCATCCGGTATTTAATCGTCATCACAGTGAAACTGAGATGATGCGCTATATGCACAGCCTGGAGCGTAAAGATCTGGCGCTGAATCAGGCGATGATCCCTCTGGGATCCTGCACCATGAAGCTGAACGCTGCGGCGGAAATGATTCCGATTACCTGGCCAGAGTTTGCTGGTCTGCACCCATTCTGCCCGGCCGATCAGGCCAGCGGCTATTTGCAGATGATTGGTCAGCTGTCGCAGTGGCTGGTGCAGCTGACCGGCTATGACGCGCTCTGTATGCAGCCAAATTCCGGGGCGCAGGGCGAGTACGCAGGTTTGCTGGCGATTCGTCGCTACCATGAGAGCCGCAATGAAGCCGGTCGCCATATCTGCCTGATCCCAAGTTCGGCACACGGTACTAACCCGGCTTCGGCACAGATGGCGGGGATGTCAGTCGTGGTGGTGGCTTGTGATAAGCAGGGCAACATCGATTTGCACGATCTGCGCCAGAAGGCGGAGCAGGCGGGCGAAGCGCTCTCCTGCATTATGGTGACCTATCCGTCGACCCATGGTGTTTACGAAGAGACTATCCGTGAAGTGTGCCAGATTGTGCATCAGTTTGGCGGCCAGGTGTATCTCGACGGTGCCAACATGAATGCGCAGGTAGGCATCACGACGCCTGGCTATATTGGCGCGGATGTGTCGCACCTTAACCTGCATAAAACCTTCTGTATTCCACACGGTGGCGGTGGCCCGGGCATGGGGCCGATTGGCGTAAAAGCGCATCTGGCTCCGTTTGTACCGGGTCATAGCGTGGTGCAGATTGATGATATGCTGACCCAGCAAGGCGCGGTGTCTGCCGCACCGTTTGGCAGCGCATCGATTTTGCCAATCAGCTGGATGTATATCCGCATGATGGGCGCTGAGGGGCTGAAACAGGCCAGCTCGGTGGCAATCCTGAATGCGAACTATATCGCCACCCGCTTGCAGTCAGCCTATCCAATCCTCTATGCGGGTCGCGATGGCCGCGTGGCGCACGAATGTATTCTGGACATTCGCCCGCTTAAAGAGCAGACCGGCATCAGCGAGCTGGATATCGCCAAACGCCTGATCGACTACGGTTTCCATGCGCCAACCATGTCATTCCCGGTCGCGGGTACGCTGATGGTAGAGCCGACGGAGTCTGAAAGTAAAATCGAACTGGATCGCTTTATCGATGCGATGCTGTCAATCCGTATCGAAATTGATCGTGTGGCGGAGGGTGAATGGCCTGCGGAAGATAATCCGTTGGTAAACGCGCCCCATACCCAGATGGAGATCGTCGGCGAGTGGACACATCCCTACAGCCGTGAACTGGCGGTATTCCCGGCAGGCAGCGACAATAAATACTGGCCGACGGTAAAGCGTCTGGATGATGTATTCGGTGACCGTAACCTGTTCTGCTCATGTGTCCCGATGAGCGAATATCAGTAATTATTGCTGACAGATCAAACCGGCCGGGATTACCCGGCCTTTTTTTTGGGAGGAACGATGAATATTGCCTTAGTCACCGGTGCCAGCCGGGGGATCGGACGCGCGACGGCGCTGCAGCTGGCGGCGCGGGGATATGATGGCAGCAGCCTGTTGCGCTGATGTTACATGGCTACACAGTTTAATTTTAGCTTACAGGTGTACTCTGAAATTATTCTCAGTTAGGCTACTTCTGCAACGTTATCTCTGTTTGTGAGTTTCTGACGCGGGGGAGCCCGGTTTTATGACAAATAACACGCTTTTAGCCAAGGGATATTCACTGGCCGAAGAGATCGCTAACAGCATCAGTCATGGTGTTGGCTGTCTGCTGGGGATTATTGGATTAGTGCTGCTGCTTGACCAGGCCATTGATGCACGCGCCAGTGCGCTGGCGATCACCAGCTACAGCGTTTATGGCGGCAGTATGATTCTGCTGTTTCTGGCCTCAACGCTTTACCACGCAATTCCTCATCCACGGGCAAAATACTGGCTGAAAAAACTTGACCACTGTGCCATCTATCTGTTGATTGCCGGCACTTATACGCCATTTCTGCTGGTGGGGCTTAAATCGCCGCTGGCACACTGGCTGATGGTGGTGATCTGGAGTCTGGCGTTAATTGGGGTGGTTTTTAAACTGATATTTGCGCACCGCTTTGAGGCAATGTCGCTGATCACCTATATGTTGATGGGCTGGTTGTCACTGATAGTGATTTATCAACTGGCGATGACCTTATCGGCAGGAGGCGTCTGGCTATTGGCTGCGGGCGGGATTATCTATTCGCTGGGGGTGATTTTCTACGCCTCAAATCGCATTCCGTATAATCATGCAATCTGGCATGGCTTTGTACTCGGTGGCAGCCTGTGTCACTTTATGGCGATCTATTTTTACGTTATTTAATTCAGTGGCGAGGCAGGCAGCCTCGCCTGATGAATGAATTAGTCGATGGTATAAGGCAGCGGCTGAATTGCCAGCTTACCGCCTTCATCGCCCTGAACGCGCAGCACGGTATCGGCATCAAGATCGTTATTCATCACCACCTGCACCCACACCTCACCGTTATCCAGCTGAATGGCCGCCAGAATTGTGCCGGTGCGACGCCAGTTTTCTCCCAGCTGCATCTCCAGCGAATCGCCCGCTTCCGGAACCCGGCTGGCATTGCCCGCCAGCCAGTAAAGCGCACGTTTATTGGCTCCTCGGAACTTGGCGCGAGCCACCATCTCCTGGCCGGTGTAACAGCCTTTTTTAAAGCTGATGGCATCCAGCGACTGCAGGTTGGTGGCCTGTGGGATAAACTGAGTGCTGTTCTTCTCATCGATAATCGGTAAACCCGCTTCGATATTCAGCGCCAGCCATTGTGCGCTGTCATTAAACTGCGCTTCACCGGCCAGCTTTTGCTGAATTTCCTGCGCTTTTTCCGCGCTGGTAATCAGCAGAAAACGCTCGGCAGGATGGGCAAACCACAGCAGCGTGCTGTCACCCTGCTGCACCACCTGATTTTCAGCATCTGGCAGCTGGTCAAACAGGCCGGTCAGCGCTGCACGCGCCTGAAACCCAGCCACACCGGATAACACGGACTGGTCGTCCGCTTCGATGGTGATTTTGGCGAACACCGCATACTTTTTTAGCTCGGTGATTTGGTTTTCACGCACGCTGCGTCGCTCAATATAGGCAAAACCTTCGCCACGATGGAACAGGCGCAGGTTGCTCCACATTTTTCCTTTTGCGTCGCAGTGCGCGCAGAGAAGATGCTGGTTAGAACCCAGTGCGGCGACATCAAGTGTCACCTGCCCCTGCAGATAACTGACGCGATCCTGACCTTGCACGGTAGTCAGCGCCCAATCTTCCAGCGAGATCAGCGTCAGCGGCAAGCGCGCTGAGGCAACAGGCTGACGCGGCGGTAAAGTAAAGGTTGGCATAGTTATATCCTGAAAAGGGTGTCCAAAAGCCATCAATATGCTTCTCATGTTAAAAGAGCACCTGTGCTTTGCAACCTGTTTTCTGAAGATGACGCACAAAACGCGTGTTAACCCTGCATCTTGTAGCAGTGCTTTGCGCGTTAAGCCGAAATGGCAAAATTTGCGTATCGCGCATTTTGTTAAAAAAGCGCTAAACTAGCGCCCATGTTTAGCTAACTGATGATTAAAAAATGGATATTAACAACAAAGCGCGAATTCACTGGGCATGCCGTCGCGGTATGCGTGAGCTGGACATCTCCATTATGCCGTTCTTTGAGTATGAATATGACTCGTTGAGCGACACCGACAAGCAAGTGTTTATTCACCTGCTGGAAAGTGACGATCCCGACCTGTTTAACTGGCTGATGAACCATGGCGAACCTGCCGATCCCGAGCTGAAACGCATGGTGCAACTGATTCAACAGAGAAACCAACAACGTGGTCCAGTGGCAATCTGATCTACGCGTTTCATGGCAAGCTCAGTGGGTTTCACTGTTGCTGCATGGGGTGGTTATTCTGCTGCTGTTACTGGCACCGTGGCCACCAACTTATACTGTTGTCTGGATTGTGCTGTTAACGCTGGTGGTGCTGGAGAGCGTGCGCAGCCAGCGGCGCATTCGTCGTCGCGAAGGGGCAATCGCGCTGTTAACCGAGCGCCGCTTACGCTGGCGTCACAAGGAGTGGATGATTACCCGACGTCCCTGGCGTTTAGGGTCGGCTTTGCTGCTGACATTACGTGATAATAGCGGAAAGCGGGAGCGCCTGTGGCTGTTGCGTGACAGCATGGATGAAGCATCGTGGCGTCAGCTGCGCCAGTGTTTGTTAAGTAAGGGCAGGGATGATGAGTAAGCCGATACTGTTACTGACGCGCAAAATCAACGGGTAGGGTAATTCTCCCGGTTGCGCGTCAGTTAAGCCGCAGTAATACAGGGCTGGGCGGGCTGTTACAGCAGCTCAGCCATTTCAGTCAGCACCTGCTCGCACCACTGTTCAATACGCTCGTCACTGACCTCGTACTGGTTAACATCATCCAGCGCGAGGCCAACAAACTGCTTACCATCAGCGGTCAGCGGTTTCGCGCTGGTGAACTCGTAACCCTCAAGCGGCCAGTAGCCTATAAATCTCACGTCCATCGGCGTCAGCAAGTCGTGCAGCATGCCGAGCGCGTCAAGAAACCACTCGCCGTAGCCAAACTGATCGCCCATGCCATACAGCGCAACGATTTTGCCGCGCAGGTTAAGGCTGGCGATATCAGTCCAGACCGCTTCCCAGTCTTCCTGTAATTCACCAAAATCCCAGGTCGGAATACCGAGAATCAGCAGGTCATACTGTTCCATTAGCGCTGGCGAATCATCTTTCAGATTATGCAGAGTAACCAGTTCTTCACCGATAAAATCACGAATTTTTTCCGCTGCCATTTCGGTATAGCAGGTGCTGGAGCCATAGAAAAGACCAATTTTCATGCCAGGAAAGCTCATTCTTAGTACAATTAGGCCGATTGTATCAGAAGAGGCGCAGGATCAGGCATAATGAGCACGAATGCACACTGATGAGGTAACCGTGCAAGATAACGATTTGATCGAGCAATTTCTGGATGCGCTATGGATTGAGCGCAACCTTGCGCAGAATACACTGGCCTCTTATCGCCTCGATTTGCAGGCGCTGGCGCTATGGCTGGAGCACCACCAACGCAGTCTGCTCAATGCTGAGGCTATTGATTTGCAATCTTTCCTCGCGGAACGGCTGGAAGGCGGCTATAAAGCCAGCAGTTCGGCTCGTTTACTCAGTGCGATGCGTCGGCTGTTTCAGTACCTTTATCGGGAAAAGCAGCGCGATGACGATCCCAGTACGCTGCTCTCCTCGCCGAAGCTGCCGCAGCGTTTGCCTAAGGACCTGTCGGAGGCCCAGATTGAACGGCTGTTGCAGGCACCCGGCACCGAGCAGCCGATTGAACTGCGTGATAAAGCGATGCTGGAATTGCTGTATGCAACCGGACTTCGCGTTTCAGAACTGGTAGGCTTAAACCTGAGCGATGTCAGTCTGCGCCAGGGTGTGGTGCGGGTGATTGGTAAAGGCAACAAAGAGCGACTGGTGCCGTTGGGAGAAGAGGCGGTGCACTGGATTGAGCAATTTATCGAGTATGGACGCCCGTGGCTGATGAATGGTCAGAGCGGTGATGTCCTGTTTCCCAGTAACCGTGCTCAACACATGACGCGCCAAACTTTTTGGCACCGAATTAAATATTATGCGACGCTGGCCGCTATAGACAGCGAAAAACTGTCTCCGCACGTGTTGCGACATGCTTTTGCCACCCACTTACTGAACCACGGTGCCGATTTGCGTGTCGTACAGATGCTTTTAGGCCACAGCGATTTATCGACTACACAAATTTACACCCATGTCGCCACCGAGCGTCTGCGTCAATTACATCAAAAGCACCATCCGCGCGCCTGAGGTGCAGGATAGAGAGTGAGAAGAAAGGATTAATATGAAAAAGCGTTTTATGCTGATGTCATTACTGATTGCATCAGTCACGGGTGTTGCCCACGCCGATGATGCGGCGATTCAGCAGTCATTAAAAAAACTGGGTTTAGAGCAAGTTGAGATTCAACCCTCTCCGCTGGCGGGCACCAAAACTGTCCTGACGGAAAGCGGCGTAATGTATGTCAGCGACGACGGCAAACATTTTATTCAGGGCCCGCTGTATGACGTCAGCGGCGCGCAGCCGGTCAATGTGACTAACCAGCTGCTGGAGAAAAAAGTGGATGCGTTGGCGAAAGAGATGATCGTGTACAAGGCGGCAAAAGAGCAGCACGTGATTACCGTCTTCACCGACATCACCTGTGGTTACTGCCGCAAGCTGCATGAGCAGATGGCAGATTATAACGCGCTGGGAATTACCGTGCGCTATCTGGCGTTCCCGCGTCAAGGGCTGAACAGCCCGACGGAAAAACAGATGAAGTCGATCTGGTGTACTGCCGATCGTAAGAAAGCCCTGGATGCAGCGATGAAGGGTGATGATATTTCATCTGCCAGCTGTGACATCAACCTTGATGAACACTACAAACTCGGCGTGCTGTACGGCATTCAGGGTACTCCGGCGATTCTGCTGGAAAACGGCATGATGGTGCCGGGTTATCAGGGGCCGCAAGAGATGAAGCAGTTGCTTGATAGCCAGAAGCGTGGTGGCTAAGTTTCAGTGAATAAACCTACTCAACTCCGTCGCCGTGAGGCGACGGGCGAGGCGCAGTTACCGGCGGAACTTCATCCACTGCTACAACGTCTCTATGCCCATCGTGGCGTGCAGCAAGCCAGTGAACTGGAACGCGGCGCTAAAAATCTGCTCCCTTATCAGTCACTCAGCGGTATTCAGCGCGCGGTTGAAATTCTGCATCAGGCGCTGGTGGACAATAAGCGCATCATGATCGTCGGCGATTTTGATGCCGATGGTGCCACCAGCACCGCGCTTACCGTGCTGGCGCTTCGCAGTATGGGCGGGCGTAATATTGAATATCTGGTGCCCAATCGCTTCGAGGATGGCTACGGTCTGAGTCCGGAAGTGGTGGCGCAGGCGGCGGCACGCGGCGCGGAACTGATTGTTACCGTCGATAATGGTATTTCCTCACTGACCGGCGTTAGCGACGCGCATCAGCGAGGGATTCCGGTGGTGATCACCGATCACCATTTGCCGGGTGAAGTATTGCCGGATGCCGAAGCGATCGTTAATCCTAATCTCACTGACTGCACCTTCCCGTCACGCTCGCTGGCGGGTGTTGGGGTCGCGTTCTATCTGATGCTGGCGCTGCGTGCGCATCTGCGCGAACTTGGCTGGTTTGAGCGGGGGCCAGCAATGCCTAATCTCGCCGAACTGCTGGATTTAGTCGCGTTAGGAACCGTTGCCGACGTAGTGCCGCTTGATGCCAATAACCGCATTCTGGTGTGGCAAGGAATCAGCCGTATCCGCGCCGGTAAATGTCGCCCTGGAATACGTGCGCTGCTGGAAATCTCTAATCGTGATGCACGCCAGCTGGCCGCCAGCGACCTCGGTTTTGCCCTCGGCCCGCGTCTCAATGCGGCAGGACGTCTTGATGATATGTCGGTTGGCGTGGCGCTGCTGTTAAGTGAAGATCCGGCGCAGGCCCGTATGCTGGCACATGAGCTGGATGCACTGAATCAAGACCGCAAAGACATCGAACAGGCAATGCAGTCTGAAGCGCTGGTGCTGTGTGACAAGCTGGAACGCAGCAGTGACGCACTACCGCTGGGTATTGCCATGTATCATCCGGAGTGGCATCAGGGCGTGGTGGGAATTCTCGCTTCACGACTGAAAGAGCGATTTCATCGCCCGGTGATTGCTTTTGCGCCAGCCGGTGATGGCACGCTGAAAGGCTCAGGCCGCTCGGTATCAGGATTGCATATGCGCGATGCGTTAGAGCGGATTGATACGCTGAATCCGGGTCTGATTCTGAAATTTGGCGGCCACGCGATGGCGGCCGGTTTGTCGCTGGAAGAGGCGCGTTTTGAGGAGTTCAGTCAGCGCTTTGCCGAACTGGTGGGTGAGTGGCTGGATGCAGAGATGCTACAGGGTGTTATCTGGTCCGATGGCGAATTAGCCCCGCAGGAACTGACGCTAGCCACCGCTGAATTACTGCGCGAAGCGGGTCCGTGGGGGCAAGCTTTTCCGGAGCCGATTTTTGACGGCAAATTTAAGCTGTTACAGCAGCGTCTGGTGGGCGAACGTCATTTAAAAGTGATGATTGAGCCACTGGGCGGTGGTCCGTTACTGGATGGTATCGCGTTTAATATCGACACCGCGCTATGGCCCGATCCCAGTGTTAAACAGGTTGAGCTGGCCTATAAACTTGATGTGAACGAGTTTCGCGGCAATCGCAATGTGCAGCTGATTATCGAACATCTCTGGCCGTTATAACCCGGTTATTTGATACAGGCGGTGTTCTCGCCGTCTGTATCAAAGGTTTGCAGCCCATATGCCTTTCAGATGCCAATGCCCGGGCTGAAACCGCGCATCTGTGCTACAAACTGCACGACAATTCAGTTAAACTGCCCCGTTACATTACAGACATTCCTAAATAAAGATTCTTAAACTATGTTTGAAATAAATCCGGTAAAAAACCGTATTCAGGATCTCACCGAGCGCAGTGGCGTTCTTCGGGGGTATCTTTGACTATGATGCGAAGAAAGAACGTCTTGAAGAAGTCAACGCAGAACTAGAGCAGCCTGATGTCTGGAACGAACCCGAACGTGCGCAAGCGCTGGGAAAAGAGCGTTCCTCGTTAGAAGCCATCGTTGCCACTCTGGACCAGATGTCTCAGGGGCTGGAAGATGTTGCTGGCCTGCTGGAACTGGCAGTTGAAGCAGACGATGAAGACACCTTTAATGAAGCCGTTAGCGAACTGGACGAGCTGGAGAAAAAGCTGGGCGAACTGGAATTCCGCCGCATGTTCTCTGGTGAGTACGACAGCGCTGACTGCTATATCGATATTCAGGCCGGTTCCGGCGGCACCGAAGCCCAGGACTGGGCCAGCATGCTGGTGCGTATGTATCTGCGCTGGGCAGAAGCCAAAGGCTTTAAAACTGAAGTGATCGAAGAGTCAGATGGTGATGTGGCCGGTCTTAAATCCGCCACATTACGCATCAGTGGCGATTACGCCTTTGGCTGGCTGCGTACTGAAACTGGCGTCCATCGCCTGGTGCGCAAAAGCCCGTTCGACTCCGGCGGTCGCCGTCATACCTCGTTCAGCTCTGCGTTTATCTACCCGGAAGTGGATGATGATATCGATATCGAAATCAATCCGGCCGATCTGCGCATCGATGTTTATCGCGCATCCGGCGCGGGCGGGCAGCACGTAAACCGTACGGAATCTGCGGTACGTATTACCCACTTGCCAACCAATACCGTGACTCAGTGTCAGAACGACCGTTCTCAGCATAAGAACAAAGATCAAGCGATGAAGCAGATGAAAGCGAAACTGTATGAGCTTGAGATGCAAAAGAAAAATGCTGATAAACAGGCGCTCGAAGATAACAAGTCCGATATCGGCTGGGGCAGCCAGATTCGTTCTTACGTTCTTGATGATTCACGCATCAAAGATCTGCGTACCGGGGTGGAAACACGTAATACCCAGGCGGTACTCGACGGCGATCTGGATCGATTTATTGAAGCAAGTTTGAAAGCAGGGTTATAAGGAACCGACATGTCTGAACAACAACCGCAGGGCGCTGCTGATGCCGCAGTTGAGCTTAACAACGAACTGAAAGCGCGTCGCGAAAAGCTGGGTGCGCTGCGTGAAAACGGCGTGGCGTTTCCGAACGATTTCCGCCGCGATCGTACTTCTGACCAACTGCACGCTGAATTCGACGGCAAAGAGAACGAAGAGCTGGAAGCGCTGAATATCGAAGTCAGTGTTGCTGGCCGAATGATGACGCGCCGCATTATGGGTAAAGCGTCATTTGTGACTTTGCAGGACGTCGGTGGCCGCATTCAGCTGTACGTGGCGCGTGACGATCTGCCAGAAGGTCACTACAACGAGCAGTTCAAAAAATGGGACTTAGGCGACATCCTTGGCGCACGCGGTAAGCTGTTCAAAACCAAAACCGGTGAGCTGTCGATTCACTGTACCGAGCTGCGTTTGCTGACCAAAGCACTGCGTCCGCTGCCGGATAAATTTCACGGCCTGGCCGATCAGGAAACCCGCTATCGTCAGCGTTATCTCGATCTGATTGCCAACGACGAATCACGTAACACTTTCAAAGTGCGTTCCCAGATCATGGCCGGTATTCGCCAGTTCATGGTGGGACGTGACTTTATGGAAGTGGAAACGCCAATGATGCAGGTGATTCCAGGCGGTGCTTCTGCGCGTCCGTTTATCACTCATCATAATGCGCTGGACATTGATATGTACCTGCGTATTGCGCCAGAACTGTACCTGAAGCGTCTGGTAGTGGGTGGATTTGATCGCGTGTTCGAGATTAACCGTAACTTCCGCAACGAAGGTATTTCTCCACGTCATAACCCAGAGTTCACCATGATGGAACTCTATATGGCGTATGCGGATTACAAAGATCTGATCGAACTCACCGAAAGTCTGTTCCGCACCCTGGCGCAGAACGTGCTGGGCAGCACTGTGGTGCCGTATGGCGATCAACAGTTTGATTTCGGCAAACCGTTTGAAAAACTGACGATGAAAGAAGCGATTCTGAAATATCGTCCGGAAACCAATCTGGCCGATCTTGATGATATGGAAAAAGCGTCGGCTATCGCAGCTTCTCTGGGTATTAAAATCGAGAAGAGCTGGGGCTTGGGCCGCGTGGTGACTGAGATCTTTGAAGAGACTGCTGAAAGCCATCTGATTCAGCCGACCTTTATCACTGAGTATCCGGCTGAAGTTTCACCGCTGGCGCGTCGTAATGACGACAATCCGGAAATCACCGACCGCTTTGAATTCTTTATTGGTGGTCGTGAAATCGGTAACGGCTTCTCCGAGCTGAATGATGCAGAAGATCAGGCTGAGCGTTTTGCCCAGCAGGTTAATGCAAAAGATGCCGGTGATGATGAAGCGATGTTCTACGACGAAGACTATGTCACGGCGCTGGAGCACGGTTTGCCACCGACAGCCGGACTGGGGATTGGTATCGACCGTATGGTGATGCTGTTTACCAACAGCCATACGATTCGTGACGTGATTCTGTTCCCGGCGCTGCGTCCAACCAATAAATAATTGGGTAGTACGCCGCAAGATTAACGGTCAGCTAATGCTGGCCGTTTTTTTTGCTGCTATTTTAGCCATTGTTTTTTAACCGGACTTAAGTAGATTAAAAATGTAGCAACATACCTACTTAAAGGAGGCATTATGACGATCACTTATACCAGCCGTCACTTTAATCAGGACGTCTCCAGTGCGAAAAAAGCGGCGGAATCAGGCCCGGTTTATATCACCATGCGCGGTAAGCCAGAGCATGTTCTGATGACTTATCATGACTTTATCCGGCTTTCAGGTAGCCGCAAGTCACTGGTTGAAGCATTATCAATGCCAGCGTCGCAAGATATCGAGTTTGAAACCACCCGTGCGATAAAGCCGTAGCCTTATACTGCGCGAATCTGCACGTGCCGGATCAACGTTCACAGGCTGATGCTATGATTGCTGCTACGGCAATGGTTCATGGCATGACGGTGATGACGCGCAATACTAAAGATTTTATCGGAATGCATGCGCCGTTGTTGAATCCGTGGCGCTAACTAGCGTCGCGACAAGCTGGATCTGTTTCTGTCTCCGCGCTTTCATCACAATTTGTTAACCTCTCTGCAATTTCCTGTTGTTAGTTTGCCAGTCAGACATTTCCGACGCATGATGCAAAGAAATATGACAGTGGTGTGACTAATTATGATTAACGTGGCGTTGGTCGATGACCATGTAGTGGTGCGTTCCGGCTTTGCTCAACTGCTGTCGCTGGAAAATGATATTCAGGTGGTCGGGCAATTTTCTGGCGCGCCGCAGGCGTGGCCGCATTTACTGCGTGATGCTATTGACGTGGTGGTGCTGGATATTGCGATGCCAGAAGAGAGCGGTCTCAGCCTGTTGCAGCGGTTGCGTCATCATCGCCCTGGTTTTCGCGCAATTATTCTCAGTATTTATGACTCCAGTGCCTTTGTTCAAAGCGCGGTAGACGCGGGTGCCAGTGGTTATCTGACCAAACGCTGTGGTCCGGAAGAGCTGGTGCAGGCAGTGCGTACCGTCAGTGTAGGGGGATTGTATCTCTGTGCTGATGCGCTGCGTGCTTTGCGTCAAACCACGCAAATACCGCAGGAACTGGCAGAGTTGACGCCGCGTGAAAAAGAGGTGTTCGAGCTGCTGGTCAACGGGCTAAGTGTAAAAGCGATAGCTGGTCAGCTCGACCTGAGCCATAAAACCGTGCACGTGCATCGTGCTAACGTGTTGGGAAAATTGCAGTGTGCGACCACCGTTGAGCTGGTCCACTTTGCCTTGCAGCATCAGTTGCTGAGCGGTCACTGATGCCGCGCTCCCGCCAGTTAGTCCTCTCACTATTCCTGTCGCTATTTTTTGCCCTCAGCTGGCTGGCGCTGTGGATTATCAGTTTTTACTTAAGCCAGAACGAGCAGCAGGCGGTGATGCTGTTACCGCAGGGGCTGCACCTGGCATTGATGATTCTGTTACCGCGCCGCTACTGGCTACCCATGCTGCTGGTTGAAGCGGTGATGCTGATCGCCTTGTTATTTGAGCAGCTACTGACGCAGCCGCTGATATTGCTGTCGCCGCTACTCAGTCTGTTGCCCGCCTGGCTCAGTCAGCGCGTCTGGCATTACTATACCCTCTACTGGCAGCGGCTGACGGTGCTGTTGGCAGCGGTGACCGCTAATGCACTGTTGCAAGGGGGAGTTATTGGCCCGTGGCTGGAGGAGGGCGTAACGCAAACGCTGCTGGCCTCGTTTACCGGCGGCATCCTGCTCACGCCGTTTAGCTATCTGATTTATGAATATCTGCGACAACAACACCTCAGCGATATGCTGGCTCAGCGTATGCCAGATCCGCCACTGCGAACCTCGTTGCTGATTTGGTGCTCGGTATTTTTTGCGATAGGCGTCAGTATTCAGGTGGCTGTCGCGCCGGAGATGGAAGGCCTGCTGCTGATTTTGGTGTTTCTGCCCAACGTATTTATGGCCTATAAGTTTGGCTGGCAGGGTGGGGTATTATCGGCGATCCTCGGTAGCGTATTAATTACACTGACGCGGCAAGCGAGCGGTGCCTTTCACGATCTGCGCGAGCTGGAGCTGTTTCTCTCTACCCAGGCGCTGCTCGGTACTGGCCTGGGAATTGCCGTCAGCCGTCAGCAGCAGCTGGCGCAGCACTTACAGCGTTATCGTCAGCAGCTGGAAAAAGAGTTACAGGCACGTCGCCAGTTGATGGCACAGCTGGTCGATACCGAAGAGGCGGTGCGCAAAGCGATAGCGCGCGAACTGCACGATGAAATTGGCCAGAATATCACTGCCATCCAGATTCAGGCGATGCTGGTCAGGCGCACCGCTGATACCACGGCGGCGAAGCAGGCCGCCGGACAGATTGGCGATTTGTCGCAGCGTATTCACCACACCACGCGCCAGCTGCTGCGGCAGTTACGACCGCCGGTGCTGGATGAAATGGCATTGGATAAAGCACTGCACCAGCTGGCGGGGGAATTCTCGTTTGCTGAGCAGGGCGTCGATTTCCGGCTCGACTATCAGTTGTGCGATGCGCCGCAGGATGAAACCCTGACCTTTACCCTCTATCGCGTGGTGCAGGAGCTGCTGAACAATATCAGCAAGCATGCGCAGGCGCGGCGGGTTAGCGTCAGCCTGACGCAAGATAATCAGCTGATTACTCTGGTGGTCAGTGACGATGGTATTGGCGTCACGGCGAATACCGGCAGTGGTTTTGGTCTGCGCGGTATTGAGGAGCGAGTGCGCGCGCTGGGCGGCGACTGGCAGATATCGCAGCAGCAGGGAACGCGCATAATTGTTAACTTGCCCACAAAACTGAGTCAAATAACGACTTAACCAGGAATAAGTCTTAGTGCCCTCCTACTTTGTCTCATCCCCACCCTCAGCCTGTTCCCTATACTCGCCTCAACCCCGGAGGAGCGCATGTCGACAACGGCCCTGACTGAACAGCAGATTAGCGCAGTTTATCGCTACTGGCGTCCGCGGCTGCTGCTTTCGATGGTGGTGGGCTACGCGGCTTTTTATCTGACGCGTAAAAGCGTCAGTTACGCGATGCCGGTGATGCAGCTGGAACTGGGGCTGGATAAAGCCGATATCGGCCTGCTGGGCACGCTGTTTTATCTGGTTTACGGCGCGTCAAAATTTTTCTCCGGCATCATCAGTGATAAAACTTCGGCACGCTGGTTTATGGGCACCGGACTGTTTATCACCGGGGTGCTGAATGTGGTGTTTACCCTGTGCCACTCGTGGAGCGCACTGCTGATTGTCTGGACGCTGAACGGCTTTTTTCAGGGATGGGGTTGGCCGCCGTGTGCCAAATTGCTCACCAGCTGGTATTCACGCAATGAGCGTGGTTTCTGGTGGGGATGCTGGAATACCTCGATCACCATGGGCGGCGCGCTGGTGCCATTACTGTCAGGGTTTCTCGCCTCCGCGTATGGCTGGCAGGCGGCGCTGCTGGTGCCGGGTGTCACCGGAATGTTGTTAGGTATCTGGCTGTGCTGGCAGTTGTGTGACAAACCGGTGACGCAGGGATTGCCTACCGTCGGCAACTGGCGACGCGATCCGCTGGAGTTATGGCAGGAGCAGCACAGCCCACCCATGAGCATGCGGACGATTTTGCGCCAGACGATTCTGGCAAACCGCACTATCTGGCTGCTGGCGGCATCCTACGTGCTGGTTTATCTGATTCGGATAGCACTGAATGACTGGGGCAATATCTGGCTGGCGGAAAGCCACGGCGTCTCGCTGCTGGGGGCGAACGCCACGCTATCACTGTTCGAACTTGGCGGGCTGATAGGTGCGCTGTTCGCCGGATGGGGATCGGATCTGCTGTTTCGCGGTCAGCGTGCGCCAATGATTTTGCTGTTTGCCTTTGGGCTGTTTCTCAGCATGACCGCCTTGTGGCTGGCTCCGGTACACCACTACGGTTTGTTGTCGATGTGCTTTTTTAGTCTGGGATTTTTTATCTTTGGCCCGCAAATGCTGATTGGTCTGGCGGCGGCCGAATATTGTCACAAAGACGCGGCGGGAACCGTCACCGGTTTTCTTGGGTTATTTGCCTATCTGGGGGCGGCCCTGGCGGGATGGCCGCTGGCGCAGGTGTTGGAGCATTACGGTTGGTCAGGTTTCTTTGCACTGCTGACGCTGGCGGCCAGCTGTATTGGCTTACTGCTGATGCCGTTGCTGATCGCCGGGCTAAACCGCATGAGATTTAAACAGGTGTCGTAATCTTACCCACTGGCTGTACCCAAAAAAGATAAGGATAAAAAATGAAACTTGCCCCTCTCGCTACCCTGATTGCCGCCGGGCTGACACTGGCCGCGTTCGCCGGCAGTGCGCAAGCCAAAGGTCGTCTGGTGATCTATTGCAGCGCGACCAACACCATGTGTGAAACCGAAGCCAAAGCCTTCGGCGAAAAGTATGACGTGAAAACCAGCTTTATTCGCAACGGGTCCGGCAGCACGCTGGCGAAAATCGATGCGGAAAAAAATAATCCGCAGGCGGATGTCTGGTATGGCGGCACGCTCGATCCGCAGTCGCAGGCTGGTGAAATGGGCTTGCTGGCAGCGTATAAATCACCAAATCTTGAGCAGATCATGCCGAAGTTCCGCGATCCGGCCAAGGTGAAAGGCAATTACTCATCAGCAATTTACATCGGCATTCTCGGCATGGGGGTGAATACCAATCGCCTGAAAGAGAAAAATTTGCCGGTGCCAAAATGCTGGAAGGATCTGACCAACCCCATCTATAAAGGCGAGATCCAGATTGCCGATCCGCAAAGTTCCGGCACTGCTTACACCGCACTGGCGACCTTCACACAGCTGTGGGGAGAGGATCAAGCATTTGATTACCTTAAGAAGATTAATGGTAACGTCTCTCAGTATACCAAATCAGGTATTGCACCGGCGCGTAACGCCGCGCGCGGTGAAACCGCGATTGGCATTGGCTTCCTGCACGACTATTCACTGGAAAAAGAGAAGGGCGCACCGCTGGAGCTGATCTCACCATGTGAAGGCTCCGGCTACGAAATTGGCGGCGTCAGCATCCTGAAAAATGCCCGCAATATGGAGAATGCCAAACTGTTCGTAGACTGGTCACTGTCAAAAGAGGCGCAGGAGCTGTCGTGGAAACAGGGGCAGTCCTATCAGATCCTGACCAACACCACGGCCGAAACCTCACCGAACTCGCTGAAACTCGACGATCTGAAATTGATCGATTACGACATGGATAAATACGGCGCTTCCGATACCCGTAAACACTTGATCACCAAGTGGGTCAATGAAGTCAAGATGGGTAAATAACCCACGTTCACCAGCACGTCGCTGATGGCGTGCTGCTGCTCTCTTTTACCCATTACCGGGGAATATCATGAGTGATGCTATAGCTTTGCGCCCGGCGCAGAGACGGGATGCTATTTTCTATTGGCTGGGTATTCTGGTGCTGGCGTTTGCGCTGCTGCCGGTGTTCAGCCTCGACTACGGACTGCTGGAGTCAACCGGCGATGAGATTGTTGCGGCTTACGGTTGGCATGGCTTCAATATTGGTCTGGCATGGGTGCTGTTGCCGCTGTTACTGCTGGTGCGCCCGGCGCACAGCGTCAGTCGTGAGCAGCGTGGCCGCCATCTGTTTGATGCGGGTTATGCATTGTTCTGCGCGCTGTTTATGGTGGTCAGCGCCACGTTGATCGGGCGCGGAATGGGCTATGGATCGATTCTGATGCTGATCAGCCTCGGCGCTATTATGACGCTGGCGCTGTCGCGGCTGGAGTGGCTGGGCGGCGACCGTTTTGTGCTTGGCTCGCTGATCGCCATTGTGGCGCTGATTGGGCTGTTTATTCTCTATCCCAGTCTGGCCATTTTCAAACCGATGTTCAGTGATGACAACGGAGCGTTCGCGCCGTTGCAGTTTATGAATATTCTCGGTCAGGCGCATATCATTCAGGTTATCTGGAACTCATTTTTGCTTAGCGCCGCAGTGGGGATTGGCTGCACCTTCTTCGGGCTGGTGCTGGCGATTTACACCACGCGCATCGCTAAACGTTCAGCGCTGATTGGCCGTATCTTTTCGATTCTGCCGATTGTGACTCCGCCGTTCGTCGTCGGCTTAGGGGTGACGCTGATGATGGGGCGTTCCGGTTATATCACCGAATTTATGGTGCAGTATCTTGGGCTGACCAACAGTAACTGGCTGTACGGTTTTACCGGCATCTGGCTGGCGCAGGTGCTGGCGTTTACGCCGATGTCATTTATGATCCTCGACGGTGCGATTAAAACTATTCATCCGTCGCTGGAAGAAGCCTCTTATACCCTGCGTGCCAACCGCTATCAGACCTTTAAGCGGGTATTCTTACCGCTGCTTAAACCGGCGCTGGCTAACTCGTTTTTAATCGTAATTGTACAATCGCTGGCTGACTTCAGTAACCCGCTGGTACTGGGCGGTAACTTTGATGTACTGGCAACGCAAATCTACTTCTATATTACCGGCGCTCAGCTGGATTATGCCGCCGCCAGTACGCTGGGAGTGATCCTGCTGCTGTTCTCCCTGCTGGTCTTCTGCATCCAGTATATGTGGATTGGTAAACGCTCTTACGTCACCATTTCCGGAAAATCTTCGCGTGGCGATGTACAGCCATTACCTGGCTCGTTAGTGACGGCGGTGACGCTGCTGCTGTGGGTATGGATCGGTTTTAACGTATTGCTGTACGGCAGCATCTTCTACGGCAGCTTCACGGTTAACTGGGGCGTTGATTACACCCTGACGCTGGATAACTTCAGCAAGCTGTTCGGACAGGGATTCAGTGACGGTGCCTGGCCTTCACTGCTCGACACGCTACTGTATGCCGGTATTGCTGCGCCGATTACCGCCATCTTTGGTTTACTGATTGCTTACATTGTGGTGCGCCAGCACTTCACCGGTAAAAAAGTGATCGAGTTTACGACCATGCTGTGCTTCGCGGTGCCGGGCACCGTGGCGGGCGTCTCCTATATTCTGGCGTTTAACAGCGCACCGGTTTATCTCACCGGAACCGCGGCGATTGTGATTATTTCAATGGTGATGCGTAACGTGCCGGTAGGAATTCGCGCCGGTATTGCCGGGCTGGGACAGCTGGATAAATCACTGGACGAAGCCTCACTCAGCCTGCGCGCCGGCTCGTTAAGAACCGTGCTGTTTATCGTACTGCCGCTGCTGCGACCGGCGATCCTTTCGGCACTGATCTACAGCTTTGTGCGCGCCATTACCACCGTCAGCGCCATTGTTTTCCTTGTGACGCCAGATACCCGCGTGGCGACGTCCTACATCCTCAACCGGGTTGAGGATGGCGAATACGGCATGGCGATTGCCTATGGTTCGATTTTGATCGTGGTGATGCTGGCCATCATTTTTATCTTTGATGCGCTGGTCGGTGAAGCGCGCGTGGCCCGTTCGCGGGCGAAAAACAGTTAACAGGGTGCTTATGAACGCTAACGTTGCACAACCAAATGATAATAAAAAACACTTCGTCGAACTGAGAAATATTGGTAAGCGCTTTGGGAATAACGTGGTGATTGACGATCTCAGCCTCGCCATTCCACAGGGGCAGATGGTCACACTACTGGGGCCGTCGGGCTGTGGCAAAACTACGGTATTAAGGCTGGTGGCCGGGCTGGAAAAACCGACCGAAGGGCAGATCCTGATTGATGGTGAGGATGTGACGCACCGTTCGATTCAGCAGCGTGATATCTGTATGGTTTTTCAGTCTTATGCGCTGTTTCCACATATGTCGCTGGGAGAAAACATCGGCTACGGCTTGCGTATGCTGGGTCGACCAAAAGCCGAAATCCGCGATCGGGTGAATGAAGCGCTGAAACTGGTGGATTTGGAAGGATTTGAAGATCGATTTGTCGATCAAATTTCCGGTGGACAGCAGCAGCGAGTAGCACTGGCGCGTGCGTTGATCCTGAAGCCCAAGGTGCTGTTGTTTGATGAGCCGCTGAGTAATCTTGATGCCAACCTGCGCCGCAGCATGCGTGAAAAAATCCGCGAGCTGCAGCAGCAATTCAATATCACCTCACTGTATGTCACCCACGATCAAAGTGAGGCATTCGCGGTATCGGATACCGTGCTGGTAATGAATAAAGGCAAGATTATGCAGTTGGGCGAGCCGCAAACGCTGTATCGCTATCCGGCTTCGCGCTTTATGGCCGGCTTTATGGGAGACGCCAATATCTTCGATGCGCGTATAAACCACAATCGCGTCGAAATCTTTGGCTATGCGATTGCACGACCTGAAGGTTTTGCCAGCGGATTGCAGCAGTGTGCGGTTGGTGTGCGTCCGGAGGCGATCACCCTCAGTCAGCAGGGGGAGGACAGCCAGCGCTGTACCATTAAAAAAGTCGCCTATATGGGGCCGCAATATGAAGTGCTGGTTGACTGGCACGGACAGCAATTATTGTTGCAGGTTAATGCGATTGAGCTACAACCGTCACCGGGCGATTGCTACTACTTGCAGATTCACCCGTTTGGCATGTTTGAACTGCGCGACACGGCCTGATGCAGTTTTGTAGCCTGTAAATTGACTATCGGCGGCATTGTTGCTGCCGATAGTGAATACGCCGGTTCGGTTAAGAGCGGGTGGTCTGTTCCAGCCAGTCTTTGAAGCTGGCATAAGGGACGTAGAGCGCGACGTTTTTATACAGATTCTTGCCGGTTTTACTCTCATTAATTTCATTGGTATAGCCGACAATTACGCCCGCAATACTGTCATCCGAGGCATTATAGACTGCGCCACCTGACATCCCTTTGACTACGCCTGCATCGGCAGCCACCACCACGCAGTTCAAATTGTTCCAGCTATTTTTCAGTCCGGTATTGACCAGATTGGTGCCGCTGGACGCGACCGGCATCGCCGAAATAAAGCTATAGCCATACAGGTTTACCGTGTCCCCCATCTTGCCATTACGGAAGGTGGGTGGCAGATTTGTTTCATTATTTTTGCGATATACAATCGCCAAATCGCAATCAGGATGATACGCCTTGACTTTATAGGTTGAAAATTTAGCCACATGTGCGGCGGTCAGACTATATTTATCGGTCAACGGGATAGTCGTACCCAGGGTGCCAATTCCCATCACCGTAGGTATACCCGTTACCGTCATGTCGACCCTTTTCAGAGCCTCTCCACTATACTCATATTTGCCTACCGAGCATCCAGCAAGTAACAAACACATTAAGGATATAAGCAGTCGCATCATGTCTCCCCGACGTTGATTATCAAGCAACGTAACTATCACCAGGCCACTCCATTAACCAGGTATCGGCCGCAAAGCATTATTCTTTAAGGCGAAATGCTGAAAAATCCTAACAACCTCACTCAAGATAGCAATGCTTGATTGTATAAAACCGTAAAAACGGGATCAATCTTAACGCGGAATGTTAAGAATGACTAAAGTTTACCGGCAGAATTAGAATAAAAATTCGATTAACAATAAAACGCGTTAGCAGCTGATTGTTTACATTTGCACCTGTTTTATTAGGTGCGACAAGCATGATTATTGCTAACCGGTCAACACACATTTGCTGTAAATGTGATGTATGGCTATTATCGGCTATGTTCTAATAGTCGATTGTGATGTAGATCAAATCAAGCCCTCATAGCTGACATCACTAAAAATGACCTTTATACGTAAAACATCCTGCCTGAAGTTATAAGTTTTTTTGGAGAGAATGATATGCCTGTTTCATTACTGGCGTTGGCGCTGAGTGCATTTGCGATCGGCACCACTGAGTTCGTCATTATGGGGCTGCTGCCTGAGGTGGCTAAAGATCTACACGTTTCGATTCCATCAGCCGGATGGTTAATCAGTGGCTATGCGTTGGGTGTTGCCATTGGCGCACCCATTATGGCGCTGCTGACCGCCAGACTGCCGCGTAAGCGCACGCTGATATTACTGATGTCGATCTTTATCGTTGGCAACATTCTGTGTGCGCTGGCGTACAGCTATAACTTGCTGATGCTGGCGCGCGTGGTGACTGCATTATGTCACGGTGCCTTCTTCGGGATTGGCGCGGTAGTTGCTGCCAGTCTGGTACCGGCAGGCAAGCAGGCCTCGGCGGTCGCGCTGATGTTTACCGGCCTGACGCTGGCCAACGTGCTGGGCGTGCCATTAGGCACCTGGTTTGGCCAGTTATTTGGCTGGCGTGCCACGTTTTGGGCGGTATCGGTTATCGGCGTACTGGCATTTATCGCCTTAATCGTCAGCCTGCCGGTAAATAAAGAAGAGAAGCCGGTCCATCTGGCGAGTGAAATCAGCGCGCTGGCCAATGGCAAGCTATGGTTGTCACTGCTGATGACGATGTTCTTTGCTGCGGCTATGTTCGCGCTGTTCAGCTATATCGCGCCGTTGCTGCTGGAAGTGACCGGCATCAGCGATCGCGGCGTCAGCTGGACGCTGTTCCTGATTGGGGGTGGCCTGACCATCGGTAATATTCTCGGCGGTAAGCTGGCAGACTGGCGCGTCTCCTTCAGTCTGATGCTCAGCTTCTCGTTAATTGCGGTATTGTCGCTGCTGTTCAGCTGGACCAGCCATGCGCTGTGGCTGGCGGAAATCACGCTTTTCTTATGGGCAATGGCGACGTTTGCTACCGTTCCGGGCCTGCAAATTAACGTGGTCCGTCACGGTAAAGATGCGCCAAACCTGGTCTCGACCCTGAACATTTCGGCGTTTAACGTCGGTAATGCGCTGGGTGCGTGGGTCGGCGGCGCGGTGATCAGCGGTGGCTTCGGCCTGACGGCGGTGCCGGTTGCTGCCGCCGTGCTGGCGGCGATTGGGCTGGTGGTTTGCCTGATCACCTTCCGCAATGCATCTGGCCGCCCGGAAGCGGTCAGCGCTTAAGCCAGTAACGCGTCGAGGCGCTGGCTGAACAAGCCAATATGCTGTTGCAGATGCTGACTGAAGGCATCCACCAGCGCCGAGGCCGGGCGATGACGCGGCCGGATCAAACTGACGGTAAAGGGCACATCGATACTGAACCGGCGAATCACCACTCCACTGTCGGCGTAATCCAGCGCCGTCAGTGGATTCACCACTGAAATTCCCACTCCGGCTTTAACCATCGAGCAAACCGATGCCGCACTGTGCGTCTCCATTACCATACGGCGCTGCACGCCATGTTCCGCAAACAGCTTATCCAGCAGCTGCCGATAACTGTCGCTGCGCGACAGGCTGATGTAGTTTTCCCCTGCGAAATCCTGTGGCTCCAGCTGCGTGCGCGCCGCCAGGCGGTGGCCTGTTGGCAACACGCAGACCTCATTGCGCGTCAGCAATTCGATGCGATCGGTGCCCGCTGGCGTCAGAGTTGTTTCGGTCAGCCCCAAATCGTGGCGCTGGGCAGAGAGCCACTCTTCCAGCAGCGGTGACTCCTGCGGAATGATATTCAGGCTGAGATCGGGATAGCGTTGCAGAAACGGCTGGCAAAGTAGCGGCAGCAGCGACTGAGAAAATACCGGCAGACAGGCGATGGAAAGCTCGCCCTGGCGAAACTGACGCAGGCCTTCTGCCGCATCAATAATGCGATCCAGCCCGTACCATGAGCGCTGTACCTCTTCGAACAGCCGTAAGCCCTGCACGGTCGGTTGCAGTCGGCCCCGCACCCGCTCAAATAGCTGTAAACCAATCAGTTTCTCGAAGCGTGCCAGTTCGCGGCTGACGGTGGGTTGGGAGGTATGCAGCATTGCTGCCGCTTCGGTGAGATTACCGCTGGTCATCACCGCATGGAAAATCTCAATATGCCGCAGGTTGATATTGGCCATTTTCGCCATCCGTCAGTGAAAACCATATCATATTTGCATAGACATGGATTAAACAGATATTTTTCAGCAAGAACAGCCTGTGGCGTAATAGCGACACTACTTCAGGAGAATTGCTATGCCACGCCCGCTGAATAACACCGAAACTGCCCTGACCGGCGAAAACCTGCTGCAACTGGCCCGTCGCTACGACTGCCCGGTATGGGCTTACGACGCCAGCATCATTGCCGAGCGCATCCAGCAATTGCAGCAGTTTGATGTGATTCGTTTCGCGCAAAAAGCCTGTTCGAATATTCATATTTTACGCCTGATGCATCAGGCTGGCGTTAAGGTCGATTCCGTTTCGCTGGGTGAGATTGAGCGCGCGCTGGTGGCGGGTTTTCAGCCGGGCGGCGATGAGATTGTGTTTACCGCTGACGTATTTGATGCACCGACTCTGGCACGGGTTGCGGAACTACAGATCCCGGTCAATGCTGGTTCAGTGGATATGCTGCATCAGCTTGGTGAGGTTTCGCCAGGGCATCGCGTCTGGCTGCGGGTGAACCCAGGTTTCGGCCATGGACACAGTCAGAAAACTAATACCGGCGGTGAAAACAGCAAGCACGGAATCTGGCATACCGATTTAGTGCTGGCGCTGAAGGCTATTCAGCAGCATGGTCTGAAACTGGTTGGCATTCATATGCATATCGGCTCTGGCGTTGATTACGGCCATCTTGAGCAGGTGTGTGATGCGATGGTCGACCAGGTGGTGAGCTTTGGTGAAGATCTTGAAGCGATCTCTGCCGGTGGCGGCCTGTCGATTCCTTATCACTTTGGTGAAGAGGCGATTGATACCGAACACTATTTTGGCCTGTGGAATGGCGCGCGTCAGCGTATTGCCGCGCATCTCGGTCATGCTGTAAAGCTGGAAATTGAACCGGGTCGCTATCTGGTGGCGGAATCTGGCGTGCTGGTTTCCCAGGTCAGAGCGGTGAAAGCGATGGGCAGCCGCCACTTTGTGCTGGTGGATGCCGGATTTAACGATTTGATGCGTCCGGCGATGTACGGCAGCTATCACCATATTTCAGCACTGGCCGGAGACGAACGTCAGATCGATCCCCAGCAGACGATTGAGAGTGTGATTGCCGGGCCGCTGTGTGAGTCCGGTGATGTGTTTACCCAGCAGGAGGGCGGTAAAGTGGAAACCCGCGCGCTGCCAGCGGTGCAGGTGGGGGATTATCTGGTATTTCATGATACCGGCGCTTATGGCGCGTCGATGTCATCAAATTACAATACGCGCCCGTTATTGCCGGAAGTGCTGTTTGAAAACGGACAACCGCGTGAAATTCGTCGCCGCCAGACGATTGCCGAATTGCTGGCGTTAGAAAGTTAATTATCAGATAAATAACAGTCATATGCACAGGCTGCGTTCTTGCCGCCTGTGCCAAACGATTATCCGCCAAACATCTCCTTTCTGAGCAACACAATCTCCTCGGCCAGATCGCGGCACAGCATGGCATTCATTAGATGATCCTGCGCATGTACCAGGATCAGCGTCACCGGCACCTTACCGACACCCTCGTCAGCACCAATTAACCGGGTCTGAATATGGTGTGCCGCTTTTGCCGCTTCCACAGAGGCCGCCAGCGCGTCATCCGCACTCTGCCATTGGCGTTTACGGGCAAACTGGATAGCGCTCATCGCGTGGGATCGCGCTTCGCCTGCATTGATCAACAACTCCATCATGGTTTGTTCGAAATCCATACTCACCTCGGTTATTGGTATACCAAAATTTGAAAGTTAATCTTACTGGAATGCCAAAATAGCGTTCCGAGAGCTTAATCACAGAAAAATAAATCGATATGGTTAATTTTGGTATGCCAGGTGAATGGAATTTCACCAGTAACTCAATAACCGGACGCTGACACTTTTACTTTGAGGTATCACTCATGTCTCTACAGGATCGTCTGATCGACTCTCTGGGGAGTTTCGCTACTAAATTTAATAGTTATCGCTACATCATGGCGATCAAGGCGTCGTTTATCACTCTGATGCCGGTGATTATTGTCGGTGCCTTTTCCGTATTGATCTCTAATATGGTGTTGGATCCGAAAAATGGTCTGGCAAGCTTCAGTTCCCTTGCCTTTCTTGCCGAACTGAAACCGATCACCAGCAGTATTAACTATGCCACCTTAAGCTTTCTGAATATTGGCGCGGTATTTCTGATTGGTATTGAGCTGGGCAAAATCAACGGGATCAGGACGCTGTTTCCCGGGCTGTTAGCGATTATCTGCTTTATTGCCGTGACGCCCACCACCTTGCAAATGATGGTTGGCGGCCAGATGCAACTGGTAACCGACGTGCTGGCGAAGCAGTTCTCCGATACTAAAAGCCTGTTTCTCGGAATGTTTATCGCCATCCTGTCGGTAGAAATCTATTGCCGGCTGGAGAACATCAACCGCCTGAAAATCAAAATGCCGGATACCGTGCCGCCGAATGTCGCCGCCTCGTTTTCCGCGCTGATCCCGGCAATTATCACCGTCTCCGCTATCGCCACCTTTGGCTTTATTTTCCACCGCGTTACCGGCATGTATCTCTATGATGCAGTGTACAAAGTGGTGCAGGAGCCGTTGGAATCGGTGGTGCAGAGCCTGTGGGGCATTCTGCTGCTGATGTTTGTCGCGCAGCTGTTTTGGGTGATTGGTATTCACGGCAACCAGATGATTAAGCCGATCCGCGAGCCGCTGCTGTTAGGGGCGATTCTGGTCAATATGAATGCTTTTGAGCAGGGTATCGAAGCGCCGAATATCATCACTATGCCGTTCTGGGATGTGTATATGAGTATTGGCGGCTCCGGCTTGACGCTTGGCCTGCTGACGGCGGTCATGCTGGCAACCAAACGTAAAGAGATGCGTGAAATTGCCAAACTCTCCTTTGGACCCGGGCTGTTTAACATTAATGAGCCGGTGATCTTCGGTATGCCGATTATGCTAAACCCGATCCTGGCGATCCCTTTCATTATTACGCCATTAATTACCGGTTCGATTGGCTACTTCGCGACCCTTACCGGCTTCGCCGGTAAGGCGGTAGTGATGGTGCCGTGGACTACGCCGCCGATTATCAATGCCTGGCTGTCCACCGCCGGTTCAATGGGCGCGGTAGTGACGCAAATCGTCTGCATCCTGGTCTCAGTGGTTATCTACTTCCCGTTTGTCAAAATCGCTGCCCGCCGCGCACAGGCAGCGGAAGAGAAATTGCTGCAACCCGAAAAACAGGAGCTGGCATGAGCAAAGTGAGTGTCTCCATCCCGCAAGATTTTATTCTCGGCGCTGCCGCCTCAGCCTGGCAAACCGAAGGCTGGAGCGGCAAAAAACCGGGGCAGGATTCTTATCTTGATGCCTGGTATCAGCACGATCGCCACGTCTGGCATAACGGCTATGGCCCGGCGGGGGCCACCGATTTTATTAACCGCTATCAGGAAGATGTGGCATTAATGAAAGCTGCCGGGCTGACGCACTACCGCACCTCCATCAACTGGTCACGGTTTCTCACCGACTATGAAAATGGAGTGGTGGATGAAGAGTACGCCCGCTACTACGACAACCTGATCGATGAGATGCAGCGCCAGGGCATTGAACTGATGCTGTGCCTTGAACACTATGAGCTTCCGGCTATTTTACTGGAGCAATATGGCGGCTGGGCGTCGAAAAAAGTGGTGGAACTGTATCTGCTGTATGCCGAACAGGTGTTTGCCCGCTACGCGCATAAAGTCACGCGCTGGTTCACTTTTAATGAGCCGATTGTGGTGCAGACCCGCGTCTATCTGGACGCGCTGCGCTGGCCTTACGAGCAAAATACACATAAATGGATGCAGTGGAATCACCATAAAAATCTGGCAACCGCCAAAGTGGTGAAGCTGTTTCGTGAAAAAGGCTATCCGGGCACTGTAGGGACTATCCTAAATCCGGAAGTGACTTATCCACGCTCCAGTGCCGCGCATGATGTTAAAGCGGCGCATCTCTACGACCTGTTTTATAACCGGGTATTTCTTGATCCGGCGATGAAAGGCGAATATCCACCAGAGCTGATCGCGCTGCTGCAACAGCATGGCGTGCAGTGGGATTACGACGCTGCTGAGCTGCAACTGATCGCTGACTATCGCGTCGATGAAGTCGGCATCAATCTCTATTATCCGCATCGCGTTAAGGCGCCTTCTCGCGCCTGGCATGCGGAAACGCCTTTTCATCCGGCTTACTACTACGAGCATTTTGAGCTGCCAGGCCGCCGGATGAATAAGTCCCGCGGCTGGGAAATTATGCCGCAGATTATTTTTGATATGGCAATGCGGATTAAGAATGAATATGGCAACGTCCCGTGGTTTGTGGCGGAGAGTGGCATGGGCATTGAAAACGAAGCGCAGTTTAAAAATGCCGACGGCGAGATACAGGATGATTATCGCATTGAGTTTATCGCCGAACATCTGTATCAGACGCTGAAAGCGCGCGAGGCGGGCGCCAACTGTCAGGGCTATATGCTGTGGGCATTTACCGATAACGTATCGCCGATGAACGCCTTCAAGAACCGTTATGGATTAATCGAGATCGATCTGGAAAACCAGCGCCAGCGCCGGATGAAAAAATCGGCTCACTGGTATCGCGGCCTGCGTGACAGCCATCAGCTGACGCTAACGCTTGATGATGAATGGAAATAAGGAGTCTGATGATGAAACGTATCGTACTGGCCTGCGCGGCAGGCATGTCGACCTCAATGGTGGTGACTCGCATGGAGAAAGAGGCGGCAGCGCGCGGCCTTGAGTATCAAATCTATGCGATTCCCGAGCAGAATCTGCGTGACGAGCTGCAAAATTACGGCGCTGAGGTGATAGCCGTGCTGTTAGGGCCGCAGGTGCGCTTTAAACTTGAAGAAAATCGTAAACTTACCGACAGTTATCAAATCCCGATTGCGGTAATCGATTCGGTGGCTTACGGCACACTTAACGGTGCAAAAGTACTCGATCAGGCGCTGGCTTTGGTAGACTAAAGGCGAATATCGTCGTAAACGGGTCAGATATTCTGTTCTGACCCGCATAACGTTACAGCTCGAAGCGGAAGCGAGTCGGCGATATTATCAACATCGTCAATGGGTTAAGGGTGATTAAGTGGATAAGGTCGCACCTCCGCAAGAGAAGAAGCAGTATCAGGAAATTGGTCAGCATCTGCGTCAGCAAATTATTGATGGCCACTATCCGGTGGGGTCGCGTCTGCCGCCAGAGCGCAATATCGCCGAGACCTGGGGCGTCAGTCGCACTATTGTGCGTGAAGCATTGCTGATGCTGGAGCTGGAAGGCACGGTGGATATTCGGCAAAGTTCCGGGGTTTACGTCATGCGGATTCCTTCGGAAAGCAGTGATGAAGAAGAGGCCTTTTTCCGCAGTGACGTCGGGCCATTTGAGATGCTGCAGGCGCGTCAGCTGCTGGAAAGTAATATCGCTGCGTTTGCCGCAAAAATGGCGACCAAGGCGGATATCGAAAATTTAAAACGCACGCTGGAGCAAGAGCAGAAAGCGATTGCGATGAACGATTACAGCCACGACAACGACAAAATGTTCCATCTGCTGCTGGCTGGTGCCACGCAGAATCAGATGCTGCTGGATACGGTGAACAGCGTCTGGCGACATCATGAAAGCAGTCCACTGTGGCAGCAACTGCGCAGCCACATCGAAACCCGCAGCTATCGTCTGAAATGGCTTGGCGATCATCAGACTATCCTCGCTGCGCTGCGCCGTCGCGATGTCATGGGGTCGTGGCAGGCAATGTGGCAACACCTGGAAAACGTCAAAAATACATTGCTGGAGTTGTCTGATGCAGACGCACCAGACTTTGACGGCTATTTATTTGAATCGGTTCCGATCTTTCAGGGAAAACTGGTGTAAAGCTGCGCAGCGTCCCCGACATCATGATGTGTACAACACATCATGATGATCTTTTAGATGTTATCCGCACTGGTTACCGGCTGACCGAAGCAGTATTACAGAGTTATTTGATCAACAGGAGCCTGTTAATGAATAACTCCGTACTGACATTTAATGGCCAGCGTCTTGATTTCGTCAGCCACGCTTTTCATCCCGGTAATGGCTATCGGGGTTACAGCCCGACGCTGATGCGCTGTGATTGCCCGGATAGCAGTAGCCCGTTTGCGGCTGGCGGTGTTAATCCTTATGGCTGGTGTGCGGGCGATCCGATTAACCGCAGCGATCCGTCCGGCCATATGAGCTGGCTGAACTGGCTCGGTTGGGGAGTGGGCATGGGCGTTGGTATTCTTGGCGCGTTATTTACCGGCGGTAGTTCACTGGCAATTAGCGCAGCGCTGGCGACCACGGTCATCAGTTCGACGCTGGGGTTGGCCGGTCAACTGGAACAATCAACGCATCCGCAGCTGGCAAAGGCATTAGGCTGGGCGTCGCTGGCGCTGGGAATTATCGGTGCTGGCGGCATGCTGGCCGCCGGACGTAGCGCGGCACTGGCTGAGGACACTATCGATATGGATCTGGCTAGTGAGTTTCGTTATCGGGCAACCCTGGGGCGTAGCTCGCCGCGTGGGGCAACGGATGGCGCCCACTCGCTGATGTCGGTGATTTTTGAGGATACTTATCAGGATGCTAACCACCAGGCGCAACAACGGCTGAATATATGGGCTTTTACTAATGGAAACCGCATTGCTCTCGGCGGGCGCTCGGTCACTCCCCGGCAACTGGTTAACTTGTTAAACGAGCAAGATATTGCGCTGGATGAATATCATGAACTCAGATTTATTAGTTGTAACTCAACGCGCTTTGCCCGGGAGTTTACCCAGCAAACTCTGTGGCCAACCAGCGGTTTTCGTGGCGTGGTGACGGTGCAGGGCGAGGCGGTCCGTGCCTTCCGGGAATATTCGAGCCGGGGATTGTTTATATCCGCTTTTAATCAGCTGGGCGATATCTTTCCAGAAAGAACCATGGCCGCAGGGGTGAATATTTTCGACAACGATAGGGCATTTTTCCGTATCGTGGCCGGTAATCCGGTTTCATTTCGCGTACGACCGGGAGACCAAATAATCATCGACAGGTTCGAGGGTTAATCACCGGAGCGGGCCGCAATCGCTGCCCGCTGAATTATCCCGGCGTGCCGACGGAATGACGGCGTACCAGCGTCGGGCTAAACATATTGGTCACTTCCGGCAGGGGCGCGTTATTGGCCAGCGCCAGCGCCAGTTCAGCCGCCTGCTGAGCCATGGTAACAATCGGGTAGCGTATTGTCGTCAGACGCGGGCGAACGTAGCGCGACACCAGTACGTCATCGAAGCCAATCAGTGAAATCTCTTCGGGAATGCGGATACTGTTATCGCTTAACACCGCCAGTGCGCCAGCAGCCATCGAATCGTTGTAGCAGGCGACGGCAGTAAAGTTTTTACCGCGTCCAAGCAGTTCGGTCATTGCCTGCTCGCCACCCAGTTCGTCCGGTTCACCAAACGCGACCAAACGATCGTTTTCCGGCAGATTATGTTCGCGCAGCGCATCGTAATAGCCTTGCAGGCGATCTTCCGCATCAGAAATGGCATGGGTTGAGCAGATAAAAGCGATATTTTTATGGCCTTGCTGAATTAAATGGCGGGTCGCCAGCCAGGCGCCATAGCGATCGTCCAGCGCAACACAGCGATTTTCGAAGCCAGGCAGCAGGCGATTGACCAGCACCATACCGGGCACCTGCTTCATCAGGCCGATCAGTTCGTCGTCGGGCACTTTCTTGGCGTGGACCACCAGCGCCGCGCAGCGATGACGCATCAGTTGCTCAATCGCCTGGCGCTCTTTTTGCTCATTATGGTAACCGTTACCAATCAGCAAAAAGTTGCCGGTTTGCCAGGCCACTTCATCGACAGCTTTTACCATTGCACCGAAAAAAGGATCGGAAACGTCGCCAACCACCAGACCAATGGTTTCAGTCGATTGCTGCGCCAGCGCGCGCGCATTGGCATTCGGATGGTATTGCAGTTGCTCCATGGCGCGGGTGACCGCCAGCCGGGAGCTTTCACTGGCCTTCGGTGATTTATTAATCACACGTGATACGGTGGCGACGGAAACGCCGGCCATTTTTGCAACATCCTTTATGGTAGCCATCTGTTTACCTGATCCTGGGAAAGCGTTTACACATAAATTCAGTGTTGCGGAAAACGCGCCCTTGTTCAAGCTGAGAGAATGCCAGGGGTGTCGCAAAGCGGGAGGAAATATCAGGCATCACCCGATCAATTGCCCGGATGCGGATCGGCAGATTGCCGCTGACGGCAGTCTAAAAAATGCTATGCTGGCGACAGAATTTTAGCTGCCTGCCGGACAACTTATGACAATTAAAAAAGTGCCACACCTCGCCCACTGGGGCGCATTTACCGCTGTAACTCAAAACGGCAAGCTGACCGGCTGTGAGCCTTTTTTTGCCGATAGCGATCCGTCGCCGATGCTGAACACCATTCCGGAACTGGTCTACTCCGATAAACGTATCCGTAAACCCATGGTGCGTCGCTCCTGGTTAACGTCACGAGAGAACAGCGACCGAACGCTGCGTGGCCGTGAAGGCTTCGTTGAAGTGGACTGGGAAACCGCGCTGGATCTGGTGGCTGAGGAAAATCGCCGGGTGCGCGATCGCTACGGTGCTTCAGGCATTTTCAACGGATCTTACGGCTGGTCATCGGCTGGTCGCGTGAACCATGCGCGTACTTTAGTGCGCCGTTTTTACTTTAACGGTGGCGGTGGCGTCGATCAGCAAGGTAACTACAGCTGGGGCGCCGCGCAATTTTTCCTGCCGTATGTCATCGGTACTTACATGCCGCTGACCGGGCGCGTCACCGACTGGCCGAGTGTAGTCGAGCACTGCCAGCTGTTTGTTGCCTTTGGTGGGCTGGCGCTGAAAAATGCTCAGGTGGCCTCGGGTGGTGCCGGACAACACAGCCTTAAACCCGCGTTACAGCAGCTGGCAGCGAAGGGCACGCGGGTGATTAATATCAGCCCAATGCGTGATGACTGCCCGGAATTCGTTAATGCCGAATGGATCCCGATTCGGCCAAATACTGATGTGGCGCTGATGCTGGCGCTGGGTTACGAGATTGAACGGCTTGGCGCGGTGGATAATGCTTTCCTGCAAAGTCACTGTGTCGGATACACCGAGCTGCGCGCTTATCTGACCGGTGAAAGCGACGGTGTGGCTAAAACGCCACAGTGGGCCAGTGAGATTACCGGCGTGCCAGCGGCGCGCATTGCCCAGCTGGCGCAGCAGCTGATTGGCGTGCGCAGTTTTATCACCTGTTCCTATTCCGTTCAGCGCGCGCATCGCGGCGAGCAGCCTTACTGGATGATGATTGCCTTATCCTCGATGCTTGGCCAGCCTGGATTGCCGGGCGGCGGTTTCTCCTTCGGGCATGGTTCGATGAACAGCGTGGGTAATCCGCGTGTCGAAGCGCCCGCACCATTAATGTCGACCGGACCGAATCCGTCCGGGCTTTCCATTCCGGTGGCGCGCATCAGCGATATGCTACTTAATCCTGGCCAGCCCTACAGTTTCCAGGGGGAAACCCACCACTATCCTGATATTCATCTGGTGCACTGGGCGGGCGGTAACCCGTTCCACCATCATCAGCAGCTTAACCGGTTGGTAGAGGGCTGGCAGCGCCCGGATACGGTTATCGTACAGGACATTGTCTGGACGCCAGCGGCGCAGATGGCCGATATCGTGCTGCCGGTCACCACCACGCTGGAGCGTAATGATATCGGTGGCTCATCGCGTGACCGCTATGTATTAGCCATGCATCAGGCAATTAAACCGCAGCACCAGGCGCGTAATGATTTTGATATTTTTGCCGATATCGCCGATCGTCTTGGCTACCGCGAGCAGTTCACCGAAAACCGCAACGAAATGCAGTGGATAGAGCATCTTTATCAGCAGTGTGCGCTGGCACATGCCAATAAAGGCGTGTACTGGCCGGAATTTGGTGAGTTTTGGCAGCGCGGTTTTGTCGAAATCCCACAGGGCGACAAACCGTATATCTTTATGGAAGATTTCCGTAATGATCCACAGGCTAACCCGATTAAAACTCACAGCGGCAAAATTGAGCTATTTTGCAAAACCATCGCCGATTATCAACTGGATGATTTTGCTGGTCACCCGCAATGGCAGCCGCCGAAAGAGTGGCTTGGGGCCGAACTTAGTCGGAATTATCCGTTACATATGATCTCGATCCAGCCGGGCGATCGTCTGCACAGCCAGCTTGATGGTACCGCCAGCGTCCAGGCGAATAAAACTGCCGGCCATGAAACCTTGTGGATGCATCCGCAGGACGCGGCGGCGCGCGGCATTAATGATGGCGAAGCGATAAACGTCAGCAACAGCCGTGGCGTTATGCTGGCCGGCGTCCGGCTCACTGATGGCGTCACTCAGGGGGTGGTACTGATTTCAACCGGTGCATGGTTTGATCCTGGCTTTGGCAAAGCCAACTGGCAGCCGTATGACCGCGCCGGTAATCCCAATGTATTAACCCTGGATATCGGTACCTCGTCGTTAACCCAGGGACCGAACGCCATGAGCTGTCTGGTTGAGGTGAAAAGCGCCGTCAGTAGCAAAACCGCCTAACAATCTAATGGCTGGTTACACTTTGCGGATAACTGTTGCGAATCAGTGATGGCGGCCCATCAGTGGGACTTGCTAGATTTTAAGTCCCAGAGGTATTGATGGGTGAACATCAAAAAGTTTTTGTATTTTGCTTGATTACACCAACCTGCGCAGATGCGCAGGTTTTTTTTGCCCGAAAAACGGCAATCACGAAATGAAACACAGTTTTTCTGTTATCTGCCCAGACTCTTCTTTATAACCTTCAGTTAGTTATCATCTAAAAATCTGCCAAAGCCATATGCCGCGACTAAAAAAAATATTGGGTAAAGACCAGATTAAAGCACCGTTCAATCCCTTCCGGTTTCGCCTGATCTGTCTCGGCGTGCTGGGTTGCATGGCGGTACTGCTGGCCAGAGTGGCCGATCTGCAACTGATTAACCACCCAATGCTGGAGCATCAGGCCGATCAGCGCTCGTTACGCACCGTTACGCTGCCGACTAACCGCGGCACGCTGCTGGATCGTAACGGTGAGGCGTTGGCATTAAGCGTGCCTTCGCGCGATATCATTGCCGATCCCAAACGGGTGCTGGAAGCCCACCCTGATTTCACCAGTGAAAAATGGCAATATCTCGCCAATGCTTTGAATCAGCCGGTCGATCAAATCGCTCAGCAAATTAATGCCAATGCCAGTCGTCGCTTTCTTTATCTCGGGCGCAAAATCGAGCTGGGCATCGCGAAAGATATCTCTCAGCTGCATCTGAAAGGCATCAGCACGGTTTATGACGACAGCCGGTTTTATCCGATGAGTGAAGCCACCGCACCGTTACTGGGCATTGTCGGCACCGACAATAAAGGGCTTAACGGCCTGGAGCATGGCTACGACAAGTTGCTACAGGGCGAACCGGGACATGAGCAGTATCGCCAGGATGGTGAGGGTAATATTATCGCAATGATCGATTATCAGCCGCCCCAGCAACCGCCGACGCTGCAGCTGAGTATCGATAAGTTTGACCAGTACACCATGTATACCAAACTGCGTGACGGTGTGTTGCTGAACAAGGCCGATTCCGGAGCAGCAGTATTAATCAAAATCGATACGGGCGAAGTGCTGGGCATGGCGTCGTACCCCTCTTTTAATCCGAATAATTTTGCCGACGTTTCACCGGCACAGATGCGTAATTCGGCGATTAATGACAGTTTTGAACCGGGTTCTACCGTGAAGCCGCTGGTGGTGATGGAAGGGCTGGAGCGTAAACTGGTGCGCCCGGATTCGGTTATTGATACCACGCCTTACCGGGTCAATGGCCATTTAATCCGAGACGTTGGTCACTGGCCGCGTCTGACGATGACCGGTATTTTGCAGAAATCGAGTGATATTGGTGTCTCGCATATTGCGCTGGCGATGCCTGCACAGGTGTTGGTCAATACTTTCAGTAACTTTGGCCTCGGCAAACCGACCGGGCTGGGGCTGACCGGGGAGAGCGTCGGCTATTTCCCGCTGCATCGTCAGCGCTGGGCAGATATCGAACGTGCAACCTTCTCGTTTGGCTACGGCCTGCGGGTGACGCCATTACAGATCGCCCGCGAATACGCCACGCTCGGTTCATATGGTATCTATCGTCCGCTGTCGATCACCAAAGTGACTCCACCGGTTATCGGTACCCGGGTAGCCAATGCTGATACGGTTAAAGCGGTCATCCATATGATGGAAAGTGATGCATTGCCCGGCGGCAGCGGCGTGCGTGCGGCGGTGCCGGGTTACCGACTGGCGATTAAAACCGGTACTGCAGAAAAGATGGGGCCGGAAGGAAAATATGATGGTGGTTATATCAACTATACCGCCGGAGTCGCCCCTGCCAGCGATCCGCAGGTGGCGCTGGTGATTATGATTAACCATCCGACCGCTGGCGATCACTTCGGTGGTTCGGTGGCTGCGCCAGTCTTCGGCAATATTATTGGTCCGGTACTGAAACATATGAATGTGGCGCCGGATGCGCTGTATGGGCATGGCTAATCACACAGGGCTATGCAGTTTCCCGTACCAGTGATACTGATACGGGAAACTCAACTTAATGCAGGTCACGGCTTCTTCGGCGATGCAGAAGAGGCTTGTTATCCCTGCATTCAGGATACCGATGGTGTTCCAGGCATCTTATTCAGGTTTTTTACCGAGATCGCCGAGAACGTTTCTGCATCTTCTGGGTTCCACATTGCATATATCTTTATCGTCTGATTGGCAAAGAATTTATTATAGTTTGTCTTCCAGCTTTTTTCGTTAGAGATTGGTTCTCCTTTGAATTTATCACCGTACGCTGCTGTCGATAAATCAAATACCATACTCTCTCCATCTTTCTTGGCAGTGACAATAAAGTGAGGTTGCATCATTTTGTCGCCATTATCATTTTCTTTCCAGATGTAGACAGCACAATAGCCAATGTCTGTGTATTTTAATTTTTTAAGTTCAGCAGTAACTGATGCTATCAGTTCAAGAGACTTATCTTCTTTCGATTCCATTAAAGCATTGATCGTCGAATTCTTCTTCAAATCAAGAAGTAACGGAGTAAAGTCATAATAGGTAGAGTCACCGGACTGTAAAACCTTCTCATTTGGCATCAGGTCAAAACTATTGCCTGTTCTTTGCTTACTGTGGCTGATTGCTTCATCGGCTGAATGAAAGTCACGGTAGGTAATGTATTTTCTTGTTAACAATGTATTGTATTTTGCAGCCCATTCTTTCTGAGAAAGGATTAAGGGCTCCTTAAATCCTTTACCCAAGGATTGATTAGAAAAGTCGAATACAAAATCCTTGTTGTTTTTTGTGGCAGTCACAACAAAGTGCGATTGTGGTTTTCCATGATTCTTAGACTTTTCATCCCACACATAGACGGTACGATAACGAATGTTGTCAAAATTCTGTTTTGTTAACTCTTTACCTGTCGCGGCGATAATCCTGTCGGATCTATCTTTCAGGGTGTATGCATACAATCCAATTGAAAGATCGCTGTTCATGAGATTTTCCAACAATACTTCTGGCCGGGTTGAGAGTATAAGCTGGTAAGCAGACTCTGTATCCTCTGGTTTGGACATGTAGCCTTCTGCAATATTTTTATTTACAAAAAACGCTTTATACTGTTGCTGCCAGTCACTTTCATTAGATATTGCTTTGCCTTTAAAGCCTTCGCCGTATACCTTGGTCGATAAATCAAATACCAGAGTCTTTCCAGCTTTACTGGCAGTGACAATATAATGGGGTTGTCCCATGTTTTGATTATCATCACTTTTATCCCAAACATACACCGCCCGATAGGCAATATTTTGATAATTTAAGCTGGCCAGTTCCTTAGTGAGAACCGGCATCAACTCCATGGATTTATCTTCTTTTACATTTGTTAACTCATTGATTTCTGGCTTTTTAACTAGCTCAGTCATCAATAAATTAAAATCATATTCATCAGATGTCTTGGTTGTCAGCATTTTCTCACTGCCCATAATTTCAAAGCTACTACTTTCTCTTTTTCCAAGACTTTCTAACGCATCTTTTGGAAAGTTAAAATCACGATAGACAATGTATTTATCAGGCAGCATCTCGGAATATTTTTCACACCATTCTTTCTGTGAAAGTATCAACGGTTCTTTGAATCCATCACCTAACGCTCTGGTCGCAAGATCAAAAACAAAATCTTTATTATTTTTAATCGCCGTCACAGCAAAATGTTGTGTTGGCTTTCCAGTTTCCATTGACTTTGCATCCCATAAATAGACAGCACGATAGCGGATGTTCATATACCCCTGTTTTTCAAGTTCTTTTCCAAGCGGTAATATAAGCTTTTTTTCAAGTACCGGCAGTAATGACTTATGCGTGTCCTGAATGCTTTTTAGCATATCCTCTATGGTTTTGTTGTTATTAGTTATCTTTTTCAATAACTGTTCTGGGCTGGTGTCTCGTTCGGTATAATAGACTTCGTGTGCCGATGTTATTATATTTATGAGATGTGTTCCGGATTCAAGCCCTTCTGAAAAACGACCGGAAGAACGAGGTTTTACAATATTAATATCACTGGATTCATTGATGGATATCAGCTTGCTGTCAAATTCTTTAGCGTACCTGGCTGTCCACTCTTTTATAGGAAGGATAATCGGTCCAGTAAAGGTTGATTTTAATTTTCCGGCATCCATATCAAAAACATAATCCTCGCCATCTATCTCTCCTACAACGACATAATGACGCGTTGGGTTATTATCTGTAGTACTGTCCCAGATATCGATCGCACGATAATAAACATTATCAAATCCAATGTTACTGATCGCTCTTGCTACTAATGGCATTAATTCTTCAGATCGGTTATAGGGAATAATCATGTTGTATCGTATAACAGCATCCTGCCTGTACAGACTCCCCAACAACTTAACCACACCAATCTTTCCGTTTTCATCTTTAAAATGGTTGCCAACCTCCTGGTCAGGAATAAAAATATTTGAGCCAGTATGAAGTATGCCATCATTAGTTATCGCAGGATTGTTATACATTAATCTTGCAAGGTGGGCATTTGAAAAGCCCAGTTCTCTGGCAAGAGTAAGGATATCCGTTACTCCCTCAGCCTGATAAATAAAGCCATTTTCGTCTTTGACGATTTCTGCAATTTTCTCCTGCTGCACTTCATTCTGCGGCTTCTTTGGCTGGCTTTTAAGCCAGGCCTCGGTCTCAATTACGTGCTCTCCCGCTAGCTGCTCAGGTTTCTTAGAGGCTCTGTGCCGGTAGCTATCAACTGCCACCCGCACATCGTCAATGTCAAAATCGTTGTATATAACATGTCCGTTGCTGAAGGTATCCTGATATTTAGCCTGCCAGCTTGATGTCGGAAGGAGTATGGTGTCGCCAAGCCCGACATCGAATTTTCCAGCGCCGATATCAAATACATAGTCTTTGCCATATTTATTGCCAATAACAACATAATGGACTTTTGCTTCTTCTTCATTAGGCCTTCCAGTCCATATATACATGGCGCGGCACCGGACATTATCAAATCCCTGACGCTGTATATTTTCTGAAACATAGTCAATTAATTGTTTAGAAATAGGATAATTTAGCGTCAATAAATATCTGATATGATTTTCTTTTTTCCCTTGAACCTTCTCAAGTAACGTTCCATCCTGGATGGATTCTTCAAGTTTTTTTACATCATCCGGAGTCCAGGTGATTTCTCTGAGAATTTCATTTTTCTGTATGCCAATTTCTTCCACCGGAGTAAATGACATCACTTTTGCATGATTTCTTAACAGTGATTCGTACGGGATAAATATTTGATCCCCAGGTGATAAAACATCAAAATCTGCGATCTGTGGATTGGTATAAATCAGCAGAGCTAATTGTCTGGATGAAATTGAATATTTTTCGGTGATTGTGTGAATAGTTTCACCTTCTACAACCCGGTGGGTCGTTCCTCCTGGGATAGCTTTTGTATTAACTTCACTTGTTTTGGCTATTTGCTCATGGTCAGCGTTTGTTTTCAGTTCCGCTAATCTTGCTGCTGCCTCGGAACCGACTTCATTGGCCTTATGATACCCGGGTATGCCAAGCATCAACTCTTTCGCGGGATTGATTCCTTTTGCTGCAGACACCCAGTGAAGTTTAATATTGCCTTTTGCCAGTAGTTTTTTTGCCAGTTCAGGACCGATATTCATGCTGCCATCAACATACAGACTGGCAATAAGATTCGCGGGTATGGCTTCTCTGGCCGCATCCTTTGCTGCCAGATTATCGGCAAAATGTATCTTGGTTAAATCTTTCAGGTAGGTTAATAACGCCGACTTAGCTATTTGTACCATAACCGAGCCCACGGTGCCCAACGGCAGCGTTCCGGCCGCAATACCTGTAACGATATCTGTGCCGATATACAGAGCATCGATTACGAAGTCTATTAAATACTCCGTACTGGTAGTTATCAGAGCGTCACAGTCTTTATCTGCCTGGGCAATTTTTCTGTCCAGCATTTCCTGACCGAGACCGCCTTCCAACCTGCGAAACGCCAGGGCCGTGGGCGAAGCGAGGGTGGCGAATACACGCTCTCTCTCCTCGGGCTTACTATATTTATACCGTGCATTGGTGTTCATGTGATTTAACAACCAATCTTGCTGATCTTTATAGGGTATGCCCTTCGTACTCACATCGATTAGCTGATATGACCCCATAAAATCCCAGGCAAGTAATTGATCACCAACACGTAATGCAATACATTCTGACAACTGATTGTCATCATGGTCGCCTAGTGTTAATACGAAGGGTTTTATCTTTCCATCAATAAATTTTTGCAGTTCAGGCTTAAAGCTGGCCAGCTTTGCATCCTGTTGCAGATCCCTTGCTGATGTCTTGAATGAGGTTTCATACATTTTCCCCAGGCTGATGTTATAGTCACTTTTAATATTGCTTAAACGCTTTTTATAAGTCTTTTCAAACACGTCAGCCATTGAAGGGCCATAACTTTTAGCGTTAAGGTTGGCTCTTATTTTTTTTCCGGCAAATTTGGCATATCTGGGAATATCCATATACGGACTCACGTTGCCTATCAGTGCTTTCCTGAATGCTACACTGCTGCCTTCTGGCCACTCCGGGTACTTATCCCGATAATTAAAACTTCCGGTCAGTATATCCATCAAGTTGGCAGGATAGCCGCCTTCTGTATAGCGGTGTTGTCGCCAAAGCATAATGGAGTCAGGAGAGTCCAGACCACCACGCTGGTCTGCCGGGAAGCTATTAATAATATTCTGAATATGATCACGTGCCGCCTGCCGGATATTCAGATCGGTCATCCGCACAATGGCAGCATTGGTAAAATCCTTCAGGTCATCTTCTACTTTGTTTTTGATATCATTCATTACCACAGGATCATCAGTATCAATGTCATGCTGAATATCCGTGGTGTCAGCAGTTCTTTTCACCCTGCTTACTGTCTCAGTAGGTGTAAGCGATTGGACCTCAGCCGCTTGTCCTTTGAGGCTCTGCTCCTGAGCCGCCTGAATTTTCGCTTTCTCTGCTGCCAGCTGTTTCTTTAACCCAACCGTGAGGCGTTTTTGTTGCTCCTCAGGGTAGTTTGCGACCAGCCGATCAATTTCCTTGTTTTCCTCTGCCTGGCGTTTCTTCAGCACAGTGGCGATCTCTTCGCGCGCAAATTCCGGATAGTTCTCCAGCTCCGCGGCAATCTGCTTATCATCCGCGGCCTGTAATGTTCGCAGCTGATGCTCAAAATAGGCATCCGTCCCTTGTTCATAGCCTTCATAAAACGGCTTCGACCCGACGGCAAAGGTCCCACTGTCCACCAGATCTTTCATTAAATTATGAGCAAATTTATCTGGGCCATTACGATACAGGTCATAGCCGGTCAAGGCAGCATCTGCGACAAAGCGGTAAAGATGCGGCACCGCAAAGTCGACCAGCTTTTTCGTCAGTTGAATGGCGAAGCTCGCTGCCAGCGTCAGTTTCTCACTTTTCGGCTCCGCCTGCCCTGGCATCACCGCCTGTTTAAGATTGGATAATGCCAGCATATAAGCAACCGGCAGCATGGTCGCCTTTATCAGCCCCAGGCTCGGCAGAAAACTGCGGGGCAGGGTTGAGAGCAGCCGATCGGCGGCCCTGTCGACGCTGGCGTTTACCACTTTCCCTACCATGCCGCTGCGGCCTGCTCTTGAGAGAAAATCGGCAGCTCCTGGAATCTTCTCCATCACTTCTTCAAGAATTTTAGGCGTCAGCAGGGTGCCCGCTTCCGCATCGCTGGCTGCCTGATGCACTTTTGCCAGCATGATTTTCCCGTCCGGATCGTGCGTCTTGCTAAAGTGACCGGGTATTTCTTTATCGACGATCTCCGTGACCATTCTGTCGAACAGCCACGGCTTAAACTCAGGTACTGACTGCAATAAGGTTTGTTTCTGCTGCGCAAAAAACTGGCCGAGATGTAACGCGATGCGCGCGTCCTTTGAGAAGATATCCTGTGGCCTGCCGGTGGCGTTTAATACCGCGCTGCTCAGTTCCAGTACCGCATCCCGGGTGCGGTAATCTGCTTTTTTTCCGTCTGTTGCCGCATAGTTAAACGCCTCCCTGCTGGCCGACGCTGAACCGGGCGCGGTTTGCGTCATGTCCTGCACCGCCCGTTGCAGACGGTCGGCAGCTTTACGAAAATGGCTCTCTGCTTTGTCAATTTCCGTTTTAAACGTCACGAGTTTTTTCAGCTGCTTTTGGTGCTGCCCATACTGCTCAGCGGTCTGTGCTACCGTCGCCCTTAGTTCATCTGAGCAGCTGTCCACCTCGCCACGGGCCTCTGTCAGTGCGGCTGATGCCGCGTTAAACGTCCTCTGCGCCCGTTCCCGCTGCTGCACTTCACTGAGCACCTGCTTTTCCTTTCCGGAGGCTGCGCCGCCGGCCCGCGCTGCCGATGTCTCTACGGCAGCTGAAATGAGCGCCGCGCCTCCCGACACATCTCCCATCTCACCCAGCGTTGCTGCAATCGCATCCGATGGCCCGGAATGGGATGAACTTGACCTTACCAGCGTTTCCGCCGCCCCTAACAGCTTTTCGGCTGCATTCTGGTGCTTCTGCATGGCCACCTTTAGCGGATGGTAAGCCGCCCTCAACTGGGTATTGACCTTTTGTTCTGCCGCATCCGCACCCGATTGCTCATTCTGCAGCCGGGTGATTGGCGAGGTGTGGGCCTCACTGACCGCCTCCGCGGCCTTTTTGAGCGCCTGGCTACCTTTATTAACCGTACTTTCAATGACCTTGAGTGTGTGCTTTGTTGCTGCCGACAGCGTCCTGACCTGGTTTGCGGTATTTCTCATTAGGTCCTGAAATAAAGCCGGTGTGTCATGCCAGGCTTTTTCCATTCCTTTCTCCAGCTTTTGCAGCGAGCCGGGAGAGGTCGCTTTCTTCACCAGGTAGAAGGCTTTTTTATCAAAATCTTCCAGTTTTTTTTCCATGCGCGATTGTCCCGCACGAAGCCGGTGCTCCATCGCCTTGAGATTTTCCCGGATCAGCTTCAGCTTTTTGTTAACCAGCGCGGTTTGTATTGTCATCGCCTTCGCTCCACCTTCCCCTTCAGAAAGGGGAAGAAGCTTGCCCAGCTCTTTGTCTAACACCTTTTCTGCCCGGTCGATCTCCTTCGCCGCGTCATACAGAGCTTCTGCCGTCCGGCCCCGCGTCTCGGGATCTTTTGCCGCCGCACTCTTAACCAGCTTGTCATATTCACCCACGGTAAAAGCGGCTTTCGCCAGCGCATCAGTCTGGGCGCGCAGCGTCTTTTTTAAACTGGTCACATCTGCCTGCACGTCTTTGTCAGCCGAGGCGATCGCCAGCGTACCGCTTACCGCTTTTTGCAGTGCTTCAGCCACCGCCAGCAGCGGTACACTCCCGTCGTCAGCCGCAATTTTTTCCTTCAGCGACTGAATCAGTGAGCTGTCCAGCTCCAGGTTCATAATTTCGCTGTTATGCCCCTTGAGACGAAACTCATCCAGCATCGGGTAGGTGTGTTCGAGTTTTTCCGTCAGTAACTGGCGCAGCTGATCAAGTTGATACTGTGTCGGATGACTGCCGGAGGGCAGCAGTTTAGTCAAACCCGAGGCTGTCATACTGTCCGGTGCTGCCGGCGCTAACGGCAGGCCGGTTGCGGCCAGAATTTCTTTGATAAACGCGGGATCATTCATCAGATCCTGCAGGAACATGATGACGTCTTTGCGCTCAGTCCACTCTTTCCCGGCGCCGAGTACCATGTGTCCCAGTTCTGCTCTGGCTTCAGGGCAGGCAGAAACGTCAACACCCTGACGCCCTCCGGTGGCGGTGTTAGTTTCACCTACCGTGGCGTCTGTGGTTTTTGTTGTTACCGGTAACATTTGGCGGCTAAGGGAATTATGGATAGACATCAGGTAAAGATCCTGTAAATGAAGTCAAAAAAAAATAATGTCGCTATGATCGTTAGCTGGCGCGTCAACTTCTTCTGTTTTTTACTGGATCTTTTTAGTTTTATAGCGAGAAGTTCCTCGCGCTGAAGTGTGGCTGGCAGAACAGAACGGGGGCACGCGAGGAGAAACATTTGTGCGGTTATATTTTAGAAAATATCACCGGTTTTATCGTTTAGCGCATTGAGTTAAATCGTCATATCCTGCATCGTGATGCGTAATGTTTATAGATGCTAAAGGAGTCGGCATGTTGTTCTCGTTTTTCCGCTTTTTGTTCCGTCTTATGTATCGCGCTGAGTTGCGTGGGGATATAGCTGCGCTATATAAAGAGCGGGTGCTGATTACGCCTAACCATATGTCGTTCCTCGATGGCGTACTGCTGGCGGTATTTTTGCCGGTTAAACCCGTGTTCGCCGTCTACTCTTCCGTCAGTGAAAAATGGTACATGCGCTGGGTGAAGTCCGTAATCGATTTTGTGCCACTCGATCCGACCAAACCGCTGGCGATTAAGCATCTGGTGCGCATGATTGGGCAGGGGCGTCCGGTTGTGATTTTTCCGGAAGGGCGCATTACGGTCACCAGCTCACTGATGAAAATTTACAGCGGCGCCGGTTTCGTTGCTGCCAAATCACAGGCGACGGTGGTGCCGCTGCGTATTGAAGGCGCAGAGTACACGCCGTTTGGTCGTCTTGGCGGCGTTTTTAAGCGGCGTCTGTTTCCACGCATTACCCTGACGGTGCTGCCTGCGACCACCATTCCGATGCCCGATGCGCCGCGCGCGCGCGATCGCCGCGCGCTGGCAGGTGAGCATTTACATCATGTGATGATGGAAGCACGGATGGCGGTGCGGCCGCGTGAAACGCTGTATGAAGCCTTTCTTAGCGCACGTACCCGTTATGGTTATTTTAAGAACTGCATCGAGGACATTAACTTCAAACCCGACAGCTACACCGGCCTGTTAAAAAAATCGCTGGGCGTTGGGCGTATTCTCGAGCGCTATACCACTCAGGGCGAGGTGATTGGCCTGATGCTGCCCAATACCACTGTTACCGCGGCGGCAATTTTTGGTGCATCGATGCGCGGACGCATTCCGGCGATGCTGAATTACACCGCGGGGGCGCAGGGATTAACCAGCGCGCTGAAAGCTGCCGAAGTCAAAACAGTATTTACCTCGCGTCAGTTCCTTGAGAAGGGCAAGCTGATGCATCTGCCGGAGGAAGTGACCGGCGCGAAATGGATCTTCCTTGAGGATCTGAAAGATACCGTCACGTTGCAGGATAAATTGTGGATCCTCGGCCATCTGCTGATGCCGCGCCGCGCGATGGTGCCGCAGCAGCCTGAAGATGCCGCCATGGTGCTGTTTACTTCCGGTTCCGAAGGCAGCCCGAAGGGCGTGGTGCATTCGCATAAAAGCCTGCTGGCTAACGTCGAGCAGATTCGCACCGTGGCGGACTTCACGCCGCGCGATCGCTTTATGTCAGCGCTGCCGCTGTTCCATGCTTTCGGCCTGACGGTCGGCATGTTTACTCCGCTAATGACCGGTGCGGAAGTATTCCTCTATCCAAGTCCATTGCATTACCGCATCGTGCCGGAACTGGTCTATGACCGTAACTGCACCGTGCTGTTCGGCACCTCGACCTTCCTCGGTAACTATGCGCGCTTTGCCAATCCTTACGACTTTGCTCGTCTGCGCTACGTGGTCGCCGGTGCAGAGAAGCTACAGGAGCAGACTCGTCAGGTCTGGCAGGAGCGTTTTGGCGTGCGCATTCTGGAAGGTTATGGCGTTACCGAGTGCGCGCCGGTAGTCGCGATTAATGTGCCGATGGCAGCGCGTCCGCACAGCGTCGGGCGTATCTTACCGGGCATGGATTCGCGGCTGATCTCGGTACCGGGCATTGAGAATGGCGGCCTGCTGCAACTGCGTGGCCCGAATATTATGAAAGGCTACCTGCGCGTCGAGCGTCCTGGCTTCCTTGAAGAACCTCAGGCCGACAACGGTGAAGGCCAGATGGAAGCGGGCTGGTATGATACCGGTGATATCGTCAGCTTTGACGAGCACGGTTTTTGCCAGATCCAGGGCCGGGTAAAACGTTTTGCCAAAATTGCCGGTGAAATGGTTTCGCTGGAAATGGTGGAACAGATCGCGCTGAAAGCGTCATCAGAGCAGCAGCACGCGGCATCAATTAAACCAGATGGCAATCGCGGTGAAGCGCTGGTGCTGTTTACTACCGATAAAGCGCTGACGCGTGAGCAGTTGCAGAGTGCAGCGCGAACGTTAGGCAGCCCGGAACTGGCAGTACCGCGTGATATTCGCTATTTGAAACAGCTGCCGCAGCTCGGCAGTGGAAAACCCGACTTCGTTACCCTGCGTAAAATGGCAGAAGAAGAGGCTAAATCCGCATGAACAGGGCGTTGAATGACGATAAGCCGCTGCTGTCGCGCGGTATGATGGCGGTGATTACCGCCCAGTTTTTCTCGGCTTTTGGCGATAATGCGCTGTTGTTTGCCACCCTGGCGGTGATTAAAAACCAGCTTTATCCCGACTGGAGCCAGCCGGTATTGCAGATGGTATTTGTCGCCACCTATATCATTCTGGCGCCTTTTGTCGGGCAGATTGCTGACAGCTTTGCTAAAGGGCGAGTGATGATGTTTGCTAACGCGCTGAAATTGCTTGGTGCGTTGGTGATCTGCTTTGGCTTTAATCCATTTATCGGTTACAGCCTGGTTGGCGTAGGCGCCGCGGCGTACTCACCGGCGAAGTATGGCATCCTCGGCGAAATCACCAGCGGTGAAAAGCTGGTGAAAGCGAACGGTCTGATGGAAGCTTCAACCATTGCTGCCATCCTGCTGGGTTCGGTAGCGGGCGGGGTGCTGGCCGACTGGAGCCTGCTGGCGGCGTTAATTGCCTGTGTGCTGGCCTACGGGCTGGCAGTTGCGGCTAACCTGCTGATTCCGAAACTGTCTGTGGCGCGGGCCGGCCAGAGCTGGCATCCGTTAAGCATGTCTCGCAGCTTCTTCAGCGCCTGTAAAGTGCTGTGGCGCAATGGCGAAACCCGTTTTTCACTGCTGGGCACCAGTCTGTTCTGGGGAGCGGGCGTCACGCTGCGCTTCCTGCTGGTGCTGTGGGTGCCGGTGGCGCTGGGCATCACCGACAATAAGACACCGACGCTGCTGAATGCGATGGTGGCGATTGGTATTGTCATTGGTGCGGCGGCGGCGGCAAAGTTGGTGACGCTAAAAACCGTCGGGCGCTGTATGCCTGCCGGAGTGCTGATTGGCGTGGCGGTAATCTTTTTCGCCATTCAGCACAGCCTGTTTAATGCCTATGCGCTGCTGGTGATTATTGGTGTGCTGGGCGGATTCTTTGTGGTGCCGCTTAATGCGCTGTTGCAGGAACGTGGTAAAGCCACGGTCGGAGCCGGTAACGCCATTGCGGTGCAGAATCTGGGCGAAAACAGTGCGATGCTATTGATGCTGGGACTCTATTCGCTGGCCATCAAACTGGGCGCACCGGCAGTGGCAACTGGCGTGGGTTTTGGCGCACTGTTTGCGCTGGCGATTGCCGTGCTGTGGGGCTGGCAGTTAGCGCAAAAAAGACGCGCTGGCTGACGGATTGCACAGTGAGAGCTATCTGAACGGCAGCCGAAAATGGCTCCCCTGAAGACATAAGAGGCGGCGATTTCGTCGCCTCTGTCGCCATACTGAATTTCAGCAATACCGTAAGATTAAGGTGCCGGATAGGTATAACGACGATGAATCGCTTCCAGCTCCTGTACCACGTCTTCCGTCAGCGTCAGGTTAAAGCTGTCGATATTAATCTGTAATTGCTCCAGCGTGGTGGCGCCCAGCAGGGTACTGGCAACAAAAGGCTGCTGACGGACAAAGGCCAGCGCCATTTGTGACGGGTCCAGATTATGCTTGTTGGCTAACGCCACATATTCCGCAATCGCCTGCTGTGACTGCTCGCCACTGTAGCGGGTAAAGCGGCTGAACAGCGTATTACGCGCGCCCACCGGTTTCGCCCCATTCAGATATTTACCGCTCAGAGTACCAAACGCCAGGCTTGAATAGGCCAGCAGCTCCACGCCTTCGTGCTGGCTGATTTCTGCCAGGCCAACCTCAAAACTGCGGTTCAGCAGGCTGTAAGGGTTTTGAATCGTCACGATGCGCGGCAGCTCGTGCTTTTCCGCCAATTGCAGGTAACGCATTACGCCCCATGCGGTCTCATTGGATACGCCGATATATCGAATCTTGCCGGCTCGCACTTGCTCATTAAGCGCTTCCAGCGTTTCCAGCAGCGTGACCGGTACACTGGCATCATTGTACTCATAGTTCAGTTTGCCAAAGTAGTTGGCCGGACGCTGTGGCCAGTGCAGCTGATAAAGATCGAGATAGTCGGTATTCAGACGCTTAAGTGAAGCATCCAGCGCTTCACGGATGTTTTTACGATCCAGCGCCTGATTCGGGCGGATCGAAGCATCATTGCCCCGTGACGGCCCGGCCACTTTTGATGCCAGCACGATCTTATCGCGGTTGCCACGTGATTTAATCCAACTGCCAATATAGCTTTCAGTCAGTCCCTGGGTTTCCGGGCGTGGTGGCACCGGGTACATCTCGGCGGTATCAATCAGATTGATACCGGAACGTAATGCCAAATCCAGTTGAGCATGGGCGTCGGCTTCGCTATTTTGCTCACCAAACGTCATGGTTCCTAACCCCAGCGTGCTGACTTCCAGTGTGCTATGGGGGATACGGTGATATTGCATTTGCCGGCTTCCTTTTTTCATTTTGGAAAGGGTAAAACGAATTAACGCATTTTTGACTATAACCGTGGCAGCGCAGAGGGGGAAGTGTGCATTTTGCCTGTAAGGCTGGTGGAGAGCCTGCTGCATCACCGATGATGCCGCAGCAGGTAACATTAAGCAGGATTAACGCTCGATAATGGTGGAAACTTCGTCGCCGTTGATCTGAACTTCATGACCTGACTGATCAACATATTTTACCAGTCCGGTCTCTTTATCGATAACCGGCTTGCCTTCGGTCATAATCATATTGCCATCTTTAGTCGCCATTACATAATCACTGCTGCAACCGCTAACCAGCATTGCGGCTGCGACTGCACTTAACATCCACTTCATCCATGTTCTCCCGCTGTGTTTTCGTCAGTTTACCAGTGTAGTAATAAACTTATTTGGCTGAGACGTTAATCGCAACTTTCTGAAATGTGATAACCCGCACTACTTACAATTTATAACAAAAAATGGCGCGCCAGCAGCGGCCCGGTAAAGGTTTTTTTCAGATAGAAGCCGCGCGGCAGAGTCATAATGGGTTGACCATTTTCGCCAATTCCTTCAGTCAGCGCTTTACTGTTGGCGGCTTTAGGCCTGATTTGCAGCACCTCACCATGGCGTGCAGTAATGCGTTCTACCTTGCCCAGCACGATCAGATCCATCAACTCTTCCCAGTCACGCTGCAACTGTTCCTCTTCTTCAGCGCTGGGGCTCCAGAGCAGCGGTGCCCCTACCCGACGCTCGGCCAGCGGAATGGCGCGGTCGCCTTCAACCGGGATCCATAACACTCGCGAAAGCTTATGACGCACGTGGCTGCTGTGCCAGGTCACGCCAGTGTTGCCGGTCAGTGGGGCAACGCAGACGAAAGTGGTTTCCAGCGGACGACCCAAACTGTCAATCGGGATCGTTTTCAGTTCAACGCCGATATCGGCGAAATCCTGCTCGGGTTTGCTGCCGGCATTGGCTCCCAGATGAATCTCCAGCAAAGTACCGACCCAGCCTTTATCACGTTTCAGATTCGCCGGAATTGCTAACTGCGCCCGAATAGCCAGTTCACCCAGTGTATAGCCCGCTAATGATTGCGCGCGTGCCAACAGCGTGGCTTCGTCGTCAGGGGGAGTAACAGGGGAAAAATCAACGGCCATCTCAGTTCCTGCGATTAGGTTAAAAAACAAACAGATGTTACGTGATAGTATTTATGCAGCGGTCTGATTGTGTAAAACAGGAATAATAGCATGATTACACATGATTTTTTATGCCACTCTAAACCCAAGAATGGATCAGCCGGCTGAGGTTTTACCATGTTGTCATCGACAATGAACAGGATCTTACCCCCGGTTATCCACAGAAATCTGGGATAAGTCGCTTTTCAGCAGAACACTGTTTTGATTTACAGCCTTGACGACCGGCTTTTTTGCGCGAACAGTGCATTTTGTGCGTAACTTATTGGCATAATCTGTGGATAAAATCTTCAGCGTTCGATCTTTCACCAGTTGGCGATCGATGGCGAATCAGGACCACTGAATGTGGTTTTTTAACCTGTGATAAACCTTATCATCATTTTGATTAATATAGGTTAATTCCTAAGATAAGATTTCCTCGTTTTCGCTCTGGCGAAAGTTTTATCCCGCTATGTACCGAGTTCTTCACAAAGCTATCCACAGAAAACGTGAATAAGATCGCCTTTTTGTCATGGTCTCTGTTTATAACTTTGATGATATCTGTGAGTTATCCCATTGTTATCCGATGTTCGGCACCGCAACCAGTGGTTTACCGTCTGTAAGGAGTATGAAACAATCAGAACATCCGAGTTTTAGTTTGAGGTAGTCCGGTGATCGATGATGATGGCTACCGCCCGAATGTTGGTATCGTAATCTGTAACAAGCAGGGACAAGTGTTGTGGGCCAGACGTTATGGACAACACTCCTGGCAGTTTCCACAGGGAGGGATCAATCCTGGTGAAACTGCGGAACAGGCGATGTACCGCGAACTTTTCGAAGAAGTTGGTTTACACCGGAAAGACGTCCGTATTCTTGCTTCTACCCGTAACTGGTTACGTTATAAGTTGCCAAAACGTTTGGTGCGTTGGGACACAAAGCCGGTTTGTATCGGCCAGAAACAAAAGTGGTTTCTTCTGCAGTTGATGTGTAATGACGCGGATATCAATATGCAAACCAGCAGCACGCCTGAGTTCGATGGCTGGCGCTGGGTGAGTTTTTGGTATCCGGTGCGCCAGGTGGTCTCTTTTAAACGCGACGTCTACCGCCGCGTGATGAAAGAGTTTTCTGGTGTGGTAATGCCGTTGCAGGAGAGTTCTGTGCAGCGCAATGCGCCTGCTTATCGACGTAAAAGAGGTTAATCCAGGCAGATTATGCTCACTCAGTTGCGCGATATTGTTGAGAAAGTAGCGGGGGCGCCGCGATTAAGTGAATCTCTTGAGATTCTGGTCAACGAGATTTGTTTTGCGATGGACACTGAGGTCTGCTCGGTTTATCTCGCTGACCACGATCGTCGCTGCTACTACCTGATGGCGACGCGCGGGCTAAAAAAGCCGCGCGGGCGTACGGTCGCCCTTGCATTTGATGAAGGTATCGTCGGCTTAGTCGGGCGTCTGGCTGAGCCGATTAACCTCGCCGATGCGCAAAAACATCCCAGCTTTAAATATGTGCCCGCGGTTAAAGAGGAGCGTTTTCGCTCCTTCCTCGGCGTGCCTATTATCACGCGTCGCCAGTTACTCGGCGTGCTGGTGGTCCAGCAGCGTGAGCATCGTCAATTCGACGAGAGCGAAGAATCCTTCCTGGTTACCCTTGCCACTCAGATGGCTGCTATCCTTTCACAATCGCAGCTGCATCAGCTGTTTGGACAGTTTCGCCAGACGCGCATTAAAGCGCTGGCGGCCGCACCCGGCGTGGCGGTGGCACCGGGATGGGTAGATGTCACTCAGCCGTCACTCGATCAGGTTTCTGCCGCCTCAACGCTGGATACCCACCGCGAGCGCGAGCGCCTGCTATTGGCAATGAGTGAAGCCGCGAGTGAATTCCGTCGCTTCAGCAAACGCTTCACCGCCAGCGCGCAGAAAGAGAGCGCGGCGATCTTCGATCTCTACTCGCATCTGTTGACCGACGCCCGACTGAAAAACGATCTGTTTGCTGAAATTGATCGCGGCTCGGTGGCTGAGTGGGCGGTCAAAACCGTGATTGAGAAATTTGCCGCGCAGTTCGCCAGCTTGCAGGACAACTATCTGCGCGAGCGCGCCGGCGATCTGCGGGTGCTGGGGCAGCGGCTGCTGTTTCACCTGGACGACAGCCTGCAAGGCACCAATGCCTGGCCAGAGCGCTTTGTGCTGGTGGCTGATGAACTGACCGCGACGACACTGGCGGAGCTGCCGCAGGATCGCCTGGCAGGCGTCGTGGTGCGCGATGGCGCAGCCAATTCCCATGCCGCGATTCTGGTGCGCGCGATGGGCATTCCGACGGTGATGGGCGCTGATATTCAGCCTGAACAGCTGAACAAGCGTTTATTGATCGTTGATGGCTATCGCGGTGAGCTGCTGATCGATCCTGAGCCGGTGCTGGTGCAGGAGTATCAGCGGCTGATCAGCGAAGAGAATGCGCTCAGCAAAACGGCTGAGGACCTGGTTGAACAGCAAGGTGAATTGAAGAGCGGAGAGCGGGTTCAGGTGATGCTGAATGCCGGTCTGAGCGCGGAGCATGAGCAGGCACTGGGTAGCTGGGTGGACGGCGTTGGCCTCTATCGCACCGAAATTCCGTTTATGCTGCACAGCGGCTTTCCGTCAGAAGAAGAGCAGGTGGCCCAGTATCAGGGCATGCTGCAACTGTTTCTCAATAAGCCGGTGACGCTGCGCACGCTGGATATCGGTGCTGACAAACAGCTGCCTTATATGCCGATCAGTGAAGAGAATCCCTGTCTTGGCTGGCGCGGTATTCGCCTGACGCTCGATCAGCCGGAAATCTTCCTGATCCAGGTGCGCGCGATGCTGCGTGCCAATGTGGCAACCGGCAACCTGAGCATTTTGTTACCGATGATCACCAGCATTGATGAGATCGATGATGCTAAACGGCTAATTGAGCGTGCCGGTCGTGAGGTCGAAGAGATGCTGGGATATCCAATCCCACAACCGCGCATCGGCATTATGATCGAAGTGCCATCCATGCTGTATATGATCCCGCATTTGTCGTCACGGGTTGATTTTGTCTCGGTGGGCACTAACGATCTGACTCAGTATCTGTTGGCGGTCGATCGCAATAATACCCGGGTTGCCAGCCTCTACGACAGCCTGCACCCGGCGATGCTGCATGCTTTACAGAATATTGCTCAGCAGGCTGAGCGTGCCGGCGTTGAACTCTGTTTGTGTGGTGAAATGGCTGGTGACCCGATGTGCGTAATGCTGCTTATCGGCCTCGGTTATCACCATCTCAGCATGAACGGCCGCAATGTGGCGCGGGTTAAATATCTGCTGCGGCATATCGACCGCGAAGAAGCGCAAAGACTGGCCTCCGAGTGCCTGCAGGCACAAACCGCCGGAGAAGTACGCCAGCGGGTATCCGCGTTTATGGAGCAGCGTGGATTAGGCGGTTTAATTCGCGGTGGCCGTTAACGGCGGTTGTATTAAATTACAGTTATCGGGATCGCTCAATTTAGGGCTGTGCTATGATTCGCAGCCTCAAATCAGAGTCAACCCGCCATTCAGGGCAGAAAATTTTATGGTGACAGATGAATAACGGCTACCTGGCTTTCCCGCAATTCGATCCGGTGATTTTTTCCATCGGGCCGGTTTCCCTACACTGGTACGGCCTGATGTACCTGGTCGGCTTTGTTTTTGCAATGTGGCTGGCGGTGCGCCGTGCCAACAAACCAGGCAGCGGCTGGAAAAAAGAGGAAGTGGAAAACCTGCTGTATGCTGGTTTCCTCGGCGTGTTCCTTGGCGGCCGCATCGGCTATGTATTGTTCTACAACATGCCGCTGTTCCTCGATAACCCGCTGTATCTGTTTAAAGTCTGGGATGGCGGTATGTCGTTCCACGGCGGCCTGATTGGCGTGATCTGCGTAATGATCTGGTTTGCCCGCCGCACCAAACGTAACTTCTTCCAGGTGGCTGATTTTATTGCTCCGCTGATCCCGTTTGGTCTCGGTGCGGGTCGCCTGGGCAACTTTATTAATGGCGAACTGTGGGGCCGTGTGGCACCTGATCTGCCATGGGCGATGCTGTTTCCAGGTTCTCGTGGCGAAGATGTGGCGCTGGTCGCCAGCCATCCTGAATGGCAATCGCTACTGGCAACTTACGGTGTGCTGCCGCGTCATCCTTCGCAGGTGTACGAACTGCTGCTGGAAGGGGTGGTGCTGTTTATCATTCTCAACCTGTTTATTCGTAAGCCACGTCCGATGGGCGCGGTCTCAGGCCTGTTCCTGATCGGTTATGGCGCATTCCGCAGTTTTATCGAGTTCTTCCGCCAGCCGGATGCTCAGCTCGGCCTGTTTGATAACGTCATCAGCATGGGACAAATTTTGTCGATTCCGATGGTTCTGGCCGGCGTGATCATGATGATTTGGGCGTATCGTCGTCGCCCGCAGCAACAAATTTCGTGAGGAAAAATGAAACAGTATCTGGATTTAATGCAGAAAGTGCTCGCTGAGGGCACAGCGAAAAACGATCGCACCGGCACCGGCACGCTGTCGATTTTTGGCCATCAGATGCGTTTCAACCTGCAGGAAGGCTTTCCGCTGGTGACCACCAAGCGTTGCCATTTGCGCTCGATTATTCATGAGCTGTTATGGTTTTTGCAGGGGGACACCAATACCGCTTATCTGAAAGAGAACAAAGTATCGATCTGGGATGAGTGGGCGGATGAAAACGGTGATTTAGGGCCGGTGTACGGTAAGCAATGGCGTAGCTGGGGCGCGGCTGATGGTCGCCAGATTGACCAAATCAGCAAGGTGCTGGAACAGCTGAAACAGGACCCGGATTCACGGCGTATTATTGTTTCGTCGTGGAATGTGGGCGAGCTGGATCAAATGGCACTGGCGCCTTGTCACGCCTTCTTCCAGTTCTACGTGGCAGATGGCAAGCTCTCCTGTCAGCTTTACCAGCGTTCCTGCGACGTGTTCCTGGGCCTGCCGTTTAATATCGCCAGCTATGCGTTGCTGGTGCATATGATGGCGCAGCAGTGCGATCTGGAAGTGGGTGATTTTGTCTGGACCGGTGGCGACACCCATCTGTACAGCAATCATCTGGAACAGACTGACCTGCAGCTATCGCGTGAGCCGCGTCCGATGCCGAAGCTGGTAATTAAGCGCAAACCTGCGTCGCTATTTGATTATCGCTTTGAAGATTTCGACATTGAGGGCTACGATCCTCACCCGCCAATTAAAGCGCCAGTCGCGATCTAATCTGGCAACCTGCGGTGGTCATCCTGTTGACCACCGCACCTTATTAATTCCCACGTTATCCCCAATAAATTCTGAAGGCTGTACGCAAAAAACTGCCGCCGACTGCAAGGTTAAAACGTTTTTTGCGAGGCATGCCGATCACTGCATCTTTGTCTCTCGCCTGTTGTTCGCTACTCAGCAATACTAGCCGTCATGAAAACTCAACATGCTCAAGGTTACACCTTACCTGAACTGCTGATCGTGCTGGTGATTGTTGGCATTCTTAGCGCCAGCGCTTTTTCCGGCTGGCTGCGCTGGCAGCAGCAGCAGCGGCTGGCTGAAACCGCCCAGCAGATTCAGCACTTTCTCCATCAGTTGCGCGCCTGGGCCAACTGGCACAATGCCGATCAGGTGCTGTGGCTTAAGCCCGGCGCCCGTTGGTGCCTGGGAAGTGGGGTGATGCCGGCTGACCAATGCCAGCCGGGGCGACGTAATCAACTGATTGCACCCCATGACGATGTGCGGCTGATAAATATCACTCAGGATATGGGGTTTTACGGCCGGCGTAATGTGGCGCGGGCGGGCAATATTGAATTCGCTAATGCTGCTGGTCAGTGGCGAATAATTGTCTCTGCCAGGGCGCGTATTCGCCTTTGCAAACCGGAAGAGCAGGAGAACTGCCAGTGAAAAATGCCGGATTCAGCCTGACTGAAATGCTGATCGCCATGGCGATCTGCGGCGTATTAATGCTGGGAGCAGTCCGGCTGTTACCGCAGTTACACGGGCAGAATTTGCAGCTGCTGGCGCAATTGCGTCTGGAAGAGGAGTTACAGCAGATGATGATGACGCTGGAGAAAGCGGTGCGCCGCGCCGGTTACTGCAATGGGCAGTGCAGCGGAGACGGGCTGCAAATTGCCGCTAACGGGCAATGTTTACTGATTAAATGGGATGAAAACAGCAACGGACGGTGGGAGGAGAGTACCCACGCGGACAGCGAATTTTACGGCTATCGCTGGCGTAACGACAGTATCGAGATGCAGCGTGGCGTCACCAGCTGTGACAGCTCCGGCTGGGAGCGCCTTAACGATCCGCGCTTTGTTACCGTCAGCCAATTTCAGGCGCTGCGCGATAACCGCACCATCAGGCTGAAAATAAGCGGTTATGCGCAGGTTTTTCCTGCGCGCACCGTGGTACTGGAGCAGTGGATAGACGGAATCAATCTATGAGGCAGCAACAGGGAAGTGGGGCGTTAACCATGGTCGTGATGATACTACTGTTAGGTACTGCGCTGCTGAACGCTACCCGTCAGCAGCTTGCGGCTTCACTGTCGCTGGTGGCGGATGAACGCCAGCACATCATTGAATTTTATGCCGCGCAGGCGGCACTGGCGTGGGGAAGCCAGTTGTCATGGCCCGTCAGTGACGGCTGGCACTGCCAGAGTGAATTACAGCAGATGTGGCATGCCTGTATTAATCGACTTCATCCGCAGCGTGGCCTGCTGCTTACCAGCAGCCATCAACCGATTGTCCACTGGCAATGGGTTGAGGATGCGCCAGACGGCGGGCGACAGGTGCGCCGGTTAGCTCACGGCTGGATTGATTTCTGCCCGCTGAGCAATGCGACAGGCTGCATCCCCAATGCGCTCTGAGCGGCAACGTGGTTTTAGCCTGGCGGAGGTCCTGTTCGCGCTGCTGCTGTTTAGCCTGAGTTTAACTGCATTGCTACAGTATCAACGTGTGCTGACACAGGGATTCGCCTTACAGTGGCAACAGCGACAGGCGTGGCGTTATGCTGCTCAGCGCATCGAGGGGCAGGCGGCTGACGGCTGGCAGACAGAGCTACAGCAGCAAAGCGGGCCTGAGGGATGTGTGTTACTGACGGCACAAGCGCGCGGCTCACTGGGGCGCGAAGCCCGGCTGACCACGCTGCGCTGTGAACCCTGAGGGCGATATCAGTACAGAAGTCGCCAGTTAAAATGCGCTTAGCTGCGTTTGCATCAGGCTGTATACGGGTTACAGTGTCGGCGCGGTCGCTGCGCATCAGCAAGATTGAACAGGAGCAACAATGTTTACGGTTTACCACTCTAACCAGTTAGATTTACTGAAATCACTGGCGGCTTATCATATTGAGAATCAACCGTTACGCGATCCTTTTCAGTCGGAAGTGGTGCTGGTGCAAAGCCCGGGAATGGCGCAATGGTTACAGATGTCGCTGGCCGAGCAGTTCGGCATCGCCGCCAATATCGAATTCCCGCTGCCAGCCAGCTTTATCTGGGATATGTTTGTCCGCGTCTTGCCGGATATTCCTAAAGAGAGTGCCTTTAATAAAGCCAGCATGAGCTGGAAACTGATGACGCTGTTGCCGGAAATGCTGACGCGTCCGGAATTCGCGGCGCTCAGTCACTACCTCACTGATGACGAGGATAAGCGTAAGCTGTTTCAGCTGGCGGCACGGGTCGCCGACCTGTTTGACCAGTATCTGGTTTATCGATCTGACTGGCTGAACCGCTGGGAAAAAGGTGAATTGGTTGATGGCATCGGTGAGGCACAGCAGTGGCAAGCGCCGCTGTGGGCGGCGCTGGTTGAATATACCCGCCAGCTTGGTCATCCGGAATGGCACCGTGCAAACCTCTATTCGCGCTTTATCACTCAGCTTGAGAAGGCCAGCGAGCGTCCGGCTGGCTTACCCGATCGGGTATTTATCTGCGGCATTTCCGCGTTACCGCCGGTTTATCTACAAGCATTGCAGGCGTTGGGTAAACATATTGATATCCACCTGCTGTTCACCAACCCTTGCCGCCAGTACTGGGGAGATATTCAGGACTACGCCTTCCTGGCGAAGCTGCAAAGTCGCCGCCGCCGCCATTTCCAGCAGCAGCGTGAAAGCGCGTTGTTTCGCGATCCGGATAATGCCGCCTCGCTGTTTGATGCCGCAGGTGAGCAGCAGCTGAGTAATCCGTTGCTGGCATCCTGGGGGAAACTGGGGCGTGACAATCTGTTTTTGCTGGCGCAAATGGAGTCGCGTGAAATCGATGCTTTTGTCGAGGTTGCGTCAGACAGTCTGCTGCACACCATGCAACATGATCTGCTGGAGTTGGAAGATAATGCGGTGATTGGCTTAACCGCCGATGAACTGGCAAACAGCGCACAGAAGCGGCGGCTGGAGCCGGATGACCGCTCAATTTCGCTGCATGTCTGTCATAGCCCACAGCGTGAAGTTGAGGTTTTGCAGGATCGTTTACTGGCGATGATGGCCGACGATCCCGACCTGTCACCGCGTGACATTATCGTGATGGTGGCTGATATCGATGCCTGTACGCCGTTTATCCAGGCGGTATTTGGCAATGCGCCACCTGACCGCTATCTGCCCTTTGCGATTTCTGACCGCCGCGCCAGCCAGGCGCATCCGGCATTGCAGGCCTTTCTCAGCTTGCTCAGCCTGCCAGACAGCCGTTTTGCCAGCGAAGAAGTGCTGGCGCTGCTGGAGGTTCCGGCGCTGGCGGCGCGGTTTAATATTGATGAAACCGGCTTACGGCGTTTGCGACAGTGGGTCGGTGAATCAGGTATTCGCTGGGGGCTGGACGATGATAACGTGCGCGAACTGGCGCTACCGGCCACCGGCCAGCATACCTGGCGTTTCGGCATTACCCGCATGCTGCTGGGGTACGCGATGGAGAGCGAATCCGGCGACTGGCAGGGGATTTTGCCGTATGACGAATCCAGCGGGCTGATCGCCGAACTTGCAGGTAACCTGGCCGAACTGCTGATGCAGCTCAATCAATGGCGGCAGCGCTTGTCACAGCCGCGCGCGCTGGAACACTGGCTGCCGCTGTGCCGCGAGCTGTTAAGCGACTTTTTTGTCGCCGATGCCCTGACCGAAGCGGCGCTGGCATTGATTGAAGAGCAGTGGCAGCAGGCGATTAGCTATGGCATTCAGGCGGAATATCAACAGGCGGTGCCGCTGACGCTGCTGCGCGATGAGCTATCCTCTCGCCTCGATCAGCAGCGTATCAGCCAGCGCTTCCTCGCCGGGCCAATTAACTTTTGTACCCTGATGCCGATGCGTTCGATCCCGTTTAAAGTGGTCTGTCTGCTGGGAATGAACGACGGAGTCTATCCACGCACGTTGCCACCGCTGGGCTTTGATTTAATGAGCCAGAAACCGCAGAAGGGCGACCGCAGCCGTCGTGATGACGATCGCTACCTGTTTCTGGAAGCATTACTCTCCGCACAAAAACAGCTTTACATTAGCTATATTGGCCGATCAATTCAGGATAATACGGAACGTTATCCGTCGGTGCTGGTCAGTGAATTAGTGGATTACATTGCGCAAAGTTTCTGCTTGCCGGGTGATGAGGCGCTGGATGTGGACAGTAGCGCTCAGCGAGTGCTGGCGCATTTACATCATCTGCACAGCCGAATGCCGTTTGCTGCGGAAAATTTCAGTGAAGATGCCGAGTTTCGCAGCTTTGCCGCTGAATGGCTGCCTGCCGCCGCCGCACGCGGAGAGCCACATCCCGTATTTATGCAGCCGCTGGAGAGACAGCCGTTGAGTGAGCTGAATTTTGAGCAGCTGGTGCGTTTCTGGCGTCATCCGGTGCGTGCTTTCTTCAGTATGCGTCTGGGCGTGAGCTTCACGCTGGACGAAACCGAGTTGCCGGACGCCGAGCCATTTGAGCTGGACAGCCTTGGGCGTTATCAGATCAATGCACAGTTACTGAACGCACTAATCGACGGTAAAGATACCGACAGGCTGTTTGCTTATCATCGTGCGGCAGGCGATTTGCCCTATGGTGCTTTTGGCGAGCTGTTCTGGCAGGGGCAGTTCGATGAAATGGCGTTACTGGCTGAACAAGTTCGTGAGCAGCGTAGCAGCAGTGAGAGCTGGGAAATTAACCTGCAAGTTGGCGAGGTGCGTCTGAGCGGCTGGCTGCCACAGGTTCAGCAAGATGGCTTATTGCGCTGGCGTCCGGGAATACTGAATTTTAACGATGCGCTGGCCTTATGGCTGGAACACCTGGTCTACTGCATGATGGGCGGTACCGGTCGCAGCCGAATGTTCGGGCGTAAAGAGAGCCAGTGGGCATTTGATGCTCTTGAACCTGATGCTGCAGCTGAATGGCTGGCGCGCTTTGTCGAAGGTTACCGGCAGGGAATGTCGGTTCCGCTGCTGCTGCTGGCAAAAACCGGTGGCGCCTGGCTGACATCCAGTTATGACGAGAAGAGTGACAGTTTGCTGCTGGATGATGCCAGCCAGGCGAAAGCGCGCGTCAAGCTGTTGCAGGCCTGGCAGGGAAATTATCAGCTTGAGGGCGAGGGCAGCGATCCTTACTTACAGCGTCTTTTCCGCACGCTGGACGAGGATCGCGTCCGACAAATTTGTTATCAGGCTGAGCAGTGGCTGCTGCCGCTGCTGCGCTATAACCGATGCTGAACGGCAAACGGTGAGACAACAGGCTGATGATGCTGTAGTGTTACTTTATAACGATTTTCAGGACATATTTCGCGGCGTTCACAGCGGACGTGAGAAAAATTTGAGTAAGCGTCTGCGCAAGCAGGCGCCATTGTTGAGGGGTTTGAATGCGTAAGCACGTTGTCTGGATTACTAGTCTGTTTATTTGCTTTACCTTCTGGAGCCAGTTTTCACAGGCGGCAGAGGGCTGGCAGCCGATGGCTGAAACTATTCGTAAAAGCGAAAAAGATCCGCGCCAGTACCAGGCAATTAAACTGGATAATGGCATGACGGTACTACTGGTATCGGACAAACTGGCACCTAAATCGCTGACGTCAGTGGCGTTGCCAATTGGTTCGCTGGACGATCCGGACAACCAGCTTGGGCTGGCGCACTACCTCGAACATATGGTGCTGATGGGTTCTAAACGCTATCCGCAACCTGACAACCTGGCTGAATTCCTGAAGAAGCATGGCGGCAGCCACAATGCCAGCACCGCGTCTTATCGCACTGCATTCTACCTTGAAGTGGAAAATGATGCTTTGCAGCCCGCTGCCGACCGTCTGGCAGATGCGATTGCTGAGCCGCTGCTGGACCCGGTTAATGCCGATCGCGAGCGCAATGCGGTGAATGCTGAACTGACCATGGCGCGTTCACGCGACGGACTGCGTATGGCACAGGTCGGGGCGGAAACTCTCAATCCTCAACATCCGAGCGCTCGCTTCTCGGGTGGCAATCTGGAAACCCTGAGCGACAAACCTGACAGTAAGTTGCATCAGGCGCTGACCGATTTCTACCAGAGATACTACTCTGCCAACCTGATGAAAGCGGTGATTTACAGCAATAAATCGCTGCCGGAGATGGCGAAAATCGCCGCTGAGACCTTTGGCCGGGTACCGAATCACCAGGCGAAAGTGCCTGAAATTACCGTGCCGGCAGTCACAGATGAGCAGAAGGGTATCGTGATTCATTACGTGCCCGCACAGCCGCGCAAGCAGCTGAAAATTGAATTCCGTATCGATAACAACAGCGACAAATTCCGCAGTAAAACCGATACCTTGATTGGCTATCTGATCGGCAACCGCAGCAAAAATACGTTGTCAGACTGGCTGCAGAAAAAGGGCCTGGCTGATTCAATTAATGCCGGTGCTGATTCAGTGATCGATCGTAATGGCGGCCTGTTTGCTATCTCGATCTCTCTGACGGATAAAGGCCTGGCGAATCGCGATGAAGTGGTGGCAGCAGTATTCAGCTATCTCAACATGCTGCGCAATCAAGGTATTGATAAACGCTACTTCGATGAAGTGTCGCACGTGCTGGATCTCGATTTCCGCTATCCATCCATCACCCGCGATATGGACTATATCGAATGGCTGGTCGATACCATGCTGCGTGTGCCGGTAGAACATACGCTGGATGCGCCTTATATCGCCGATCAATACGATCCGCAGGCGATTAAAAGTCGTCTTGAGGGAATGACGCCGGAAAATGCACGTATCTGGTATATCAGCCCGAATGAGCCGCACAATAAAACCGCTTACTTTGTCGATGCGCCTTATCAGGTGGATAAAATCTCTCCGCAGCGTTTTGCTGACTGGCAAAAACGTGGCGCGGCCATCGAATTATCGATGCCGGTACTGAATCCGTATATTCCGGATGATTTCACGCTGATTCCGTCTGACAACAAGAGCTATACCCATCCGCAAAAGCTGCTGAACGAGCCGGGACTACGCGTGTTCTATATGCCGAGCCAGTTCTATGCCGATGAACCAAAAGCCAATATTACCCTGGCACTGCGTAATAAAGATTCGGTTAACAGTGCGCGTAATCAGGTGCTGTTTGCACTGAACGATTATCTCGCTGGTGTGGCGCTGGATGAGCTCAGTTCACAAGCCTCGGTGGGCGGAATCAGTTTTTCCACCAGCGAAGATGATGGTGTGATTTTCAATGCCAGCGGCTTTACCCAGCGCTTACCAAAACTGATGACTACGCTGCTGGAAGGCTACAGTAGCTTTACTCCAACCGGCGATCAGCTGGAGCAGGCAAAGTCATGGTATGCCGAGCGACTGGATGCGGCGGAAAAAGGCAAAGCGTTTGAGCAGGCGATTCAGCCGGTGCAGATGTTGTCGCAGCTGCCTTACACCGAGCGCAGCGAACGCCGTGAGCTACTGAAATCAATCAGCATTAAAGAGTTACTCGATTACCGTAAACAGTTGCTGGAAAATGCCACGCCGGAAATGCTGGTGGTCGGCAATATGACGCCAGATGCTGTTACTACGCTGGCGCGTGATATTCGCAGCCAGCTGAAGTGCAGTGGCGAAAGCCGTTGGCAGAGCAACTATGTTGTTATTGATCAGCAGACGCTGGCTAATATCGAAAAACAGGGCAGTAGCAGCGACTCGGCGCTGGCGGCGGTCTATATTCCGCTGGGGTATGGGGAGTATCAGAGCGCGGCCTATAGCGCAATGTTAAGCCAGATTGTCCAGCCGTGGTTCTACAATCAGCTGCGCACCGAAGAGCAGCTTGGCTACGCGGTGTTTGCCTTCCAGATGCCGGTTGGTCGTCAGTGGGGTATCGGCTTCCTGCTGCAAAGCAACAGTAAGCAACCGGCCTATCTGTTACAGCGTTATCAGGCGTTTTATCCAACCGCTGAGAAGCGCCTGCGTGAGATGAGCAAAGAAGACTTTGCCCAGTATCAGCTGGCGATGATTAATGAGCTGAAACAGCGTCCGCAAACGCTGGATGAAGAAGCTGGTCGCTTTACCAAAGATTTCAGTCGGGAAAATCACAGCTTTGATACTCGTGAAAAAGTCATCGAACAGATCAAACTGCTGACGCCCGAAAGCCTGGCGGACTTTTTCCATAAGGCGGTAATGCAGCAGCAGGGTATGGTGCTGATGTCGCAGATCTCCGGCGCGCAGCATGGCAAAGCCGATTATGCGCAAGCCGAAGGCTTCAAAACCTGGCAAAATGTCTCCAGTTTGCAACAAACTCTGCCGGTAAAAAGTGAGAAGAAATGAGTGATCCGATTCCGCAGCGGCTCGATCCGCTAACCCTGCCACTGACTGGCGAGCGGCTGATTGAAGCCTCTGCGGGAACCGGTAAAACCTTTACCATCGGCCTGCTCTATCTGCGGCTGTTGCTGGGATTAGGGCAGAGTGCCGCTTATCCACGTCCGCTGTCGGTGGAAGAGATTCTGGTGGTAACTTTTACCGAAGCGGCTACCGCCGAGCTGCGTGGCCGTATCCGTCATAATATTCATGAATTGCGTATCGCCTGCGTGCGAGGCGTCAGTCAGAATCCGATGCTGGCGCAGCTACTTAGCCAAATCGACGATCTGTCGCAGGCTGCTGCGATGCTGCTGGCCGCCGAGCGGCAAATGGATGAAGCGGCAATTTTTACCATCCACGGTTTCTGCCAGCGCATGCTTAACCTCAATGCGTTTGAGTCCGGAATGCTTTTTGAACAGCAGCTAATCGAAGATGAGCATGCGTTGCGCAAGCAGGCGACGGCAGATTTCTGGCGACGCCACTGTTACCCCTTGCCGCTGGCGATTGCGCAGGTGGTGGCTGAGCAGTGGAGCGGGCCCGATGCGTTGCTGTCAACGCTCTCTCCCTGGCTTCAGGGAGAGTCCCCGGCGCTGAAATATCCGCCAGCGGCAGATGAAACCCTGACTGAGCGTCATCAAAAGCTGATTGCCCGTATCGACCAGTTGAAAGCGCAATGGCTGGAGGCGGCCGGTGAACTGCACGCGCTAATCAGCGATTCCGGAGTGGATAAACGCAGCTATAGCAGTAAGCATTTACCGAACTGGCTGGAAAAAATCGGCCAGTGGGCGCAGGAAGAGACGCAAACCTACAGTGTGCCAAAAGATCTGGAGCGCTTTGCCCAGAGCACGCTGGAGGAGAAAACGAAAAAAGGTGTGGCACCGCGCCATCGCCTGTTTGAGGCGATTGAACTATTTCTTGCCGAACCGCTGTCGTTACGCGATCTGGTTATTGCCCGTGCTCTGCATGAGATCCGCTTTGCCACCCGCAAAGAGAAGCGGCTGCGCGCCCAGCTCGGATTTGATGATTTACTCAGCCGGTTTGACGAAGCATTACAGCAACCCGCTGGCCCATTGTTGGCACAGGCGATTCGTGGCCGTTATCCGGTGGCACTCATTGATGAATTCCAGGATACCGACCCGCAGCAGTACCGTATTTTCCGCACCCTGTATGTCGGCCAGCCGGAGAGTGCGCTGTTACTGATTGGCGACCCGAAACAGGCGATCTACGCCTTTCGTGGTGCGGACATCTTTACCTATATGAAAGCGCGCGCAGAAGTGAGCGCGCACTATACGCTGGACACTAACTGGCGCTCATCACCAGCCATGGTCGACAGCGTCAACCAGCTGTTTTCGCGCCTCGATAATCCATTTTTATTTCAGGAAATCCCGTTTCTACCGGTGCAGGCGGCGACGGCAAACAGTGAACTGCGCTTTACTCTTGATGGTGCAGAACAACCGGCGCTGCGCTTCTGGCTTCAGCCGGGCAGCGGCGTCGGCGTCAGTGAATATCAGCAATTTATGGCGCGCCAGTGCGCCGCTGAGATTCGCCACTGGCTGTCGTCGGGTCAGCAACAGCAAGCGCTGATCGGCAAAGGCGACAAGATGCGTCCGGTGCAGGCCTCCGATATTACGATTCTGGTGCGCAGCTACGGCGAAGCAGCAGTGATGCGTGAGGCGCTGAATGCGCTAAATATTCCTTCGGTGTATCTCTCCAATCGCGACAGTGTGTTTACCACGCCGGAAGCGCGTGAGCTGCTGTGGCTGTTGCAGGCGGTGCTGGCACCGGAACAGGAGCGAGCAGTGCGCAGTGCGCTGGCGACCAGCATTATGGGGCTGGATGCGCCAACACTGGAGGGGCTGAGTCAGGATGAGCGCGCCTGGAACCAGCTGGTGGATGAGTTTGATGGTTACCGTCAGCTGTGGCTGAAACGTGGCGTGCTACCCATGCTGCGCGAGCTGATGGTGTCGCGCCATATTGCCGAAAATCTGCTGGTGTCTGAGAGTGGCGAACGTCGGTTGACCGACCTGCTGCATCTCGGCGAACTGTTGCAGGAAGCTGCATCACAGCTCGACAGCGAACACGCGCTGGTGCGCTGGCTGTCGCAGCAAATTGCACAACCGAACAGTCAGGCGGCGAACCAGCAGTTGCGCCTCGAAAGCGACCGCCATCTGGTGCAAATTGTCACTATTCACAAGTCAAAAGGTTTGCAGTATTCGCTGGTATGGCTGCCGTTTGTCGCCAATTTTCGCGAAGCGGAGCAGGGAATTTATCACGATCGTCAAACTTTTCAGGCGCTGCTGGATTTAAACGGTGATGAAGAGAGTCAGCAACTGGCTGAGCAGGAGCGACTGGCGGAGGATTTACGTTTGTTATACGTGGCGCTGACGCGTTCGGTATGGCATTGCAGCATCGGTATTGCGCCGCTGGTAAAAGGAAATCGTAAGAAAGAGGGCAGCAGCGATCTGCATAAAAGCGCTCTCGGCTTTTTGCTGCAGCGCGGTGAGGAAGCGGACAGCGAACAGCTGCTGGCTATCCTGCAACAGACTACCAGTCAGGCGATTGCGCTGACGACCGAAGCGGTAACCGATGAATCGCCCTGGCTGCCTGAAATGCAGGACAACCAGCCGTTAAGCAGCGAGGTTATCAACCGATCGCTGCGTGACGAGTGGCGTGTCACCAGTTATTCCGGTCTGCAACAGCACGGTCCGGCGATGACGCTGGATCTGCTGCCGCGTTTTGACGTTGATGCCGCCGGCGAGGCGGGTGAGGTCAGTGAGCCAACACTTACTCCGCATAGCTTTCCGCGCGGCGCTTCGCCGGGAACATTTCTTCACGGACTGTTTGAGAATATCGATTTTACTCAGCCGGTTGAAACCGGGTGGTTGCAGCAGCAGTTGCAGCAGGCGGGTTATGACGAGATATGGCTGCCGATGCTGCAACAGTGGATGACACGTATTATGGCGACACCGCTGGATGACAGCGGCGTCAGCCTGAATCAGCTTGCACCGCAACAGAAGCAGGTTGAGCTGCAGTTTTACCTGCCGATTGATGCCATGCTGACCGCGCCTGCGCTGGATCAATTGATACGCCAGCATGATCCACTGTCAGCACAGGCACCCCCACTGGCTTTTCATCAGGTGCGCGGCATGCTGAAAGGTTTTATCGACTTAGTCTTCTGCTGGCAGGGAAAATACTATCTGCTGGATTACAAATCCAACTGGCTGGGGGAGGAGAGTGCTGCCTATACCCCGCAGGCGATGGAGCAGGCAATGATTTCCCATCGCTACGATCTGCAATACCAGCTGTATACCCTGGCGCTGCATCGTTATCTGCGCCACCGACTGGCTGATTATGATTATCAGCGCCACTTTGGCGGCGTGCTGTATCTGTTTTTACGCGGTGTTGATGGCAGCGCCAGCGACAACGGCGTATTCCACACTCGTCCCTCGGTGGAGTTTGTCGATGCGCTGGATAACTTGTTTGCCGGTTCCATTCAGGAGGCGACATGTCAGAGTTAAGCGAGCTGCTGCGCCAGGCTGGTGAAAAGCACCTGCTGCGGGCGCTTGATGTGCAATTTGCTCATATGCTGGCGGATGAGTCGCAACCTGCTTTAATGCTTGCTGCTGCATGGCTTAGTGCTGAAGCGGGAGAAGGCCATGTTTGTCTGCCGCTGTCACAGCTTACCCCATCGGCGCTGTTTGGCGGGCGTCATCCTGAATTTGCTGCCTCCCTGTGGCAGGCCGCGGGTGCGCCGGAAGAGTGGCAAACATTATTACTCAACAGTGAGGCAGTAAGTGATGGCTCACTGGCTACACCGCTGGTATTGCACCAGCAGCGGCTTTATCTCAACCGCATGTGGCAGGGCGAAGGCAAGGTGGCGGAGTTTTTTGCCGCCGACCCGGCAATTGAACCTCCTGATGCGGAGCTGCTGCGTGAAATACTCGATCAGCTTTTTGGTCAGCAGCCGGATGACTGGCAAAAAATCGCCGCGGCAGTAGCGATAACCCGTAAGATTTCGGTGATTTCCGGCGGGCCAGGCACCGGTAAGACCACCACGGTGGCAAAATTACTGGCGGCGTTGATTCGCCTGACGCCGGGCGCATTAAGGATTCAGCTAGCGGCACCGACCGGTAAAGCGGCGGCCAGGCTGACGGAGTCACTGGGTAAAGCACTGAATGGGCTGCCGCTCAGCAGTGAGGATAAGCAGAAGTTCCCCGCCGAAGCGACCACTCTGCACCGTTTGCTGGGCGCACAGCCGAACAGTCAGCGAATGCGCTATCACGCCGGAAATCCCCTGCATCTGGATGTGCTGGTGGTGGATGAGGCATCGATGGTCGATTTGCCGATGATGGCGAATCTGATCGCGGCACTACCACAACAGGCGCGGGTCATTTTTCTCGGCGATCGCGATCAGCTGGCCTCGGTCGAGGCGGGAGCGGTGCTGGGCGATATCTGTCGCTGTGCTGAGGCCGGATACAGCGTTGCTCGCGCCCGGCAGTTAACCCAGTTGACCGGATGTACGCTACCCGGTCATGACGATGAAACGGTTTCTCCGGTACGTGACAATATCTGCCTGCTGCGCAAGAGTTATCGCTTCGACGCCGGTTCGGGAATCGGCCAACTGGCGCTGGCGGTTAATGCCGGTGACGTATCGGCTGCCGAATCAGTATTCAGCGCAGGATTCAGCGATATTGCACGGCATCCACTGGCAACCCCCGACGAGTATCAGCAGTTGTTAAACGACTGCGTGGCGGGCTATCGCCCTTATCTGCAAATGGTGGCACAACAGGCAGCGCCACAGCAGGTTATGGATGCTTTTGCCCGTTATCAGCTGCTGTGTGCGCTGCGTGAAGGACCATTTGGCGTAGTAGGATTAAATGAGCGTATCGAACTGGCGTTACAGCAGAAGGGGCTGATACAGCGCCCGCCAGCCGCCAGTGGTAAATGGTATGCGGGGCGACCGGTGATGATTGCCCGCAACGATCGTGCGCTGGGGCTGTTTAACGGTGATATTGGCATCGCGATGCGTGATGACGAGGGCGAGTTAAAAGTCTTTTTCCCGCTGCCGGATGGCACAATTAAAGCGGTGCAGCCAAGCCGTTTACCGCCGCACGATACCGCGTTTGCCATGACGGTGCATAAATCGCAGGGTTCGGAGTTTGAGCATACTGCGCTGGTGTTACCGAATCACTTTTTGCCGGTACTGACGCGTGAGCTGGTGTATACCGCCATTACCCGCGCGCGCGATCGGTTGACGTTATATGTCGATAATAGCGTATGGGGCAAGGCGGTAAGAGCGCGTACCCAGCGGCGCAGCGGTTTGCAGCAGCGACTGAATATGATGTAGAAAGCCATTTTCGGCACGGGCGGAATTTGCTGCAGGGGAGCCGTTTTCGGCTCCCCTGCAGAGAATCTGTGGGGATGATTATCAGCCTAAATCCGCCATTAACACCTTCGAACGACGCTGATAGTTATACATCTGCTTCTTACTTTCCGGCAGCACTTCGATATCCACCGGCGTAAAGCCGCGCTCCTGGAACCAGTGAATACTGCGGGTGGTCAGCACAAACAATTTTTTAAGCCCGATCTGGCGCGCCTGCAACGCCACGCGCTGTAATAAAGCTTCGCCGCGCGATGAGCTGCGGTAGTCAGGGTGAACCGCGACACAGGCCATCTCGCCAATCTGCTCTTCCGGGAAAGGATAGAGCGCTGCACAGGCGATGGTCAGATTATCGCGTTCGATAATAGTGAACTTATCGATCTCCATTTCCAGCTGTTCGCGAGAGCGACGCACCAGAATTCCCTGCTGCTCCAGCGGACGAATCAGCTCAAGAATACCGCCAATATCATTAATGGTCGCGCGGCGAATCTGCTCGGCTGACTCCATCACGATTTGCGTACCAATACCGTCGCGTGAGAACAGCTCCTGCAACAGTGCACCGTCTTCCTGATAGCTGATCAGGTGGCTGCGGCGCACGCCGCTGCGACAGGCTTTAACGGCGCCACGCAGAAAGCGCACGGTGCCGGAGAGGTAATCGCCGTGCACTTCCTGCGCTTCGATGCGCTGCTGGGCATCATTTGGGAATAGTTCAGAGATGATCTCACCCTGATCATTGGTGACGCCCTGTTCAGAGCAGAAGCCGATCATCTTTTCAGCTTTCAGCTTAATCGCCAGCTGGGTTGCCACTTCTTCAGACGTCAGGTTAAAACTCTCGCCGGTGACTGAAACCGCAACCGGCCCCATCAGCACAATCGCGCCGCTGTCGAGCTGGCGATGGATCGCCTCTTCGTCGATGCGACGAATGCGTCCACTGTGGCAGTAGTCGACGCCGTCATCTATGCCCAGTGGTTGGGCAATAATAAAGTTACCGCTTACCACATTAATATGCGCGCCCTGTAACGGTGTGTTGTTCAGGCTCATCGACAGACGAGCCGTAATATCCAGTTGCAGTCGACCCGCTGCCTGCTTAACCAACTCCAGCGCCTGCGCATCGGTGACGCGCGTATGCTTGTGATAAATCGGTTCAAGCTGATGCTCAGCCAGGTTGGCGTCAATTTGTGGGCGTGCGCCATAAACCACTACCAGCCGGATGCCGAGGCTGTGTAGCAGGCCGATATCATTGACGATGCTGGAGAAGTTTTCATGCTCAATCGCTTCACCACCCAGCATGATGACAAACGTCTTGCCGCGGTGCGCATTGATATAGGGAACGGTATGGCGAAAACCCTGAACCAGCTCAGTACTACGTTCCTTCACGGCCAACCCTCTTTGCATTTTTATTCGTAATTTCTGTATTTTTATTCTTTTATTGCCTGTGATGCAAGAGGCAATTATCCTTACTTATCACCAGCTATGCGTCTTTTCCCCAGCTAATTCTCTGCATTTATTCGCTTTTTCCGGGTGACAGCGTTTAAGGGATTCGCTAAAGTTTTTGCCAACTTGTTTTTTTTTGGCTGTTTTTTAGACACACCACAGTAAACCGGAGCGGCATGTCCCAATCAAACTCTTTCCTTAGTCGTCGCCAGTTGTTAAAAAGCGCCGGCGCGGTTTGGCTGCTAAGCGTCAGTCAGGTTGGCATGGCTGCCAGCAGTCATGTGGTTGCCGTGCGCATCTGGCCCTCGTCAACGTACTCCCGCTTAACGCTGGAATCTAACGTTCCGCTTAAATATAAGCAGTTTGCCCTGAGCAATCCGGAACGCGTGGTCATAGATATCGAAAATCTGCACCTTAATCAGGTTCTGAAAGGGGTGGGGAAGCTGGTGCTGGATAACGATCCCTATATCAAGAACGCCAGGGTAGGGCAGTTCGATAAAAATACCGTGCGGCTGGTGCTGGAACTGAAACGTAATGTGGCCCCGCGTATTTTTACCCTGCCGCCGGTTGCCGGTATCAAAGATCGTCTGGTGCTGGATCTCTACCCGTCACAGGGGAATGTGGTTGATGATCCGCTGCTGGCATTACTGGAAGATTACAACCAGGGTACGCTGGAAAGAACACAACCCGCCGCCGCGCCATTACCGGGTAAAGCCGGACGCGATCGACCGATTGTGATTATGCTCGATCCAGGCCACGGCGGCGAAGATCCGGGGGCGATAGGTAAGCATAAGACGCGTGAAAAAGATGTGGTATTAAAGATCGCCCGCCGTCTGAAAGCGCTAATCGATAAGCAACCGAATATGCGGGCTTATATGACGCGTAATGAGGATGTGTTTATTCCGTTGAAGGTTAGGGTTGCTAAAGCACGAAAGCAGCGCGCCGATCTGTTTGTCTCTATCCATGCCGATGCTTTTACTAACCGGGCGGCGCGTGGTTCATCAGTGTTTGCCCTGTCGACGAAAGGGGCGACCTCAACCGCCGCGCGTTTCCTCGCGCAAACGCAAAACGAATCCGACTTAATCGGTGGGGTGAGTCGTAGTGGCGATCGCTATCTCGACCATACCATGTTCGATATGGTGCAGAGTCTGACCATCAATGACAGCCTGAAATTTGGTAAAGAGGTGCTGTCGCGCTTGGGTAAAGTAAATCATCTGCATAAACGAACCGTCGATCAGGCGGGCTTTGCGGTACTTAAGGCGCCGGATATTCCCTCTATTCTGGTTGAAACGGCATTTATCAGTAATCTGGAAGAGGAGCGCAAGCTGCGCACGTCTAAATTCCAGCAGCAGGTAGCTGAGTCAATACTGGCAGGGATTAAAGCCTATTTTGCTAATGGTGGGGCGGTGGCAAGAAAATAATAGCTTATCAGGGCGGCGCGCTGGTCGCCTGTGCTGTTGGCAACGCGCTGAAGGGGAGTGCTGAAAACTGACAAATGCCAGATACAAAAAAACACCCTTTCAGGTGTTTTAATAGTGGTTGCGGGAGCCGGATTTGAACCGACGACCTTCGGGTTATGAGCCCGACGAGCTACCAGGCTGCTCCATCCCGCGTCCGATTTGCTGCCGCTTCCGTCACGACAGGTACTGCTGTTTCGCTTAAACTCAGCGAATTGGTTGCGGGAGCCGGATTTGAACCGACGACCTTCGGGTTATGAGCCCGACGAGCTACCAGGCTGCTCCATCCCGCGTCCGTAATACTTCTCTTCTTTACTGCCTGTTTCGCTTAACTTCAGCGAATTGGTTGCGGGAGCCGGATTTGAACCGACGACCTTCGGGTTATGAGCCCGACGAGCTACCAGGCTGCTCCATCCCGCGTCCGTGGATGCGCACTATACTCTTCGCGCGTTTTGATGCAACCCATTTTTGAAAAAAAGTGGTTTTAATACCGTCTGTTGTCGAATTTTTCCACCATCTGGGGATTTGTTGCACAACATGGGCCGCTCTTTTTTTGCCGACGCATTTAAATCTGATTTAGCCTTTGCTATCTTCGGCCTGCAAACCGGCGAAATAAGAGAACGAAATGAAAGGATGTTGGGCAAAGTATGTAATGACAGGCGCGTTGTTCGCGCTTCTGGCGGGATGCTCGTCAAAACCCACTGACAGAGGACAGCAGTATATAGATGGTAAACTGGATCAACCGCTGGCGCTGGTTAATCAGCCGAATGCCAAAGGTCGTCCGGTTAATGGTAAAGACTTTGTCGATCAGGTCGGTGCAATCAAATCGGCTTCGCCGCGAATGTTCACTCGCCAGAACAGTACCTATAGCTCAATTGAAAGCTGGTTAATCGCCGGTGGTGATACTCGCCAGCTGCGCCAGTTTGGTCTTGATGCATTCCAGATGGAAGGTGTCGATAACTACGGTAACGTGCAATTTACCGGTTACTACACTCCGGTAATTGAGGCGCGCACTACCCGGCAGGGTGAATTCCAGTATCCGCTGTATCGCCTGCCACCACGCAGTAAAGGTCGCAAGCTGCCAAGCCGTGCAGAGATTTATGCCGGTGCGCTCGACGATCGCTACATCATCGGATACAGCAATTCGTTGATGGATAACTTTATGATGGATGTGCAGGGCAGTGGCTACGTCGACTTTGGCGATGGCCGCCCATTAATGTTCTTTGGCTATAGCGGTAAGAACGGGCACGGCTATCACAGTATTGGTAAGACATTAATCGATCGCGGTGAAGTGAAGCGTGAAGATATGTCGATGCAGGCGATTCGTAAATGGGCGGATGAGCACAGCGCGTATGAAGTGCGTGAACTGCTGGAAACCAACCCGTCATTTGTCTTCTTTAAGCCAGAAAACTTTGCGCCGGTGCGCGGTGCCAGCGCAGTACCACTGGTGGCGAAGGCATCGGTTGCTGCCGATCGCGCTCTGATTCCGCCAGGCAGCGTATTGCTGGCAGAAGTGCCGCTGCTTGACAATAACGGCAAGTTTACCGGCAAGTATGAGATGCGTGTAATGGTGGCACTGGATGTCGGTGGCGCAATTAAGGGCCAGCACTTTGATATCTATCAGGGTATCGGACCGGATGCTGGTCATATGGCGGGCTTTTTCAACCATTATGGTCGCGTCTGGATCCTGCGTGCGGCACCCGGTGCTGGCACGAGTGTGTTCAGCGCCAGCTAAAACGGCAATAATGGTGCAATGCTGAAAGGCACGAACCATTAAACTCTTCTCTTAATTGCGGGTCAGTTCTGGCCCGCAATAACTGACATCCCGATTTATTAATGTTAACCAGGGTAGATTCATGACTTCTCTTTCCGACGCCTGGCTGCAACGCTTTGGCGGCACCGCACGTTTATATGGTCAGCACGCATTGCAGCTGTTTGCTGAGGCGCATATCTGTGTAATTGGTATTGGCGGTGTGGGTTCCTGGGCAGCAGAGGCGCTGGCGCGTACCGGTATCGGCACCATCACCCTGATTGATATGGATGATGTCTGCGTGACGAATACTAACCGTCAGGTGCATGCGCTGCGTGATAACGTCGGCAAAGCAAAAACTGAGGTAATGGCAGAACGTATTCTGGCAATCAATCCTGAGTGCCGGGTGATCTGTATTGATGACTTTATTACCGCGGATAACACCTCTGAGCTGATGAGCGGAGGTTTTAGCTACGTGATTGATGCTATCGACAGCGTGCGGCCAAAAGCCGCGTTACTGGCCTGGTGCCGCCGCAATAAGATTCCGCTGGTGACAACCGGCGGTGCCGGTGGCCAGATAGATCCGACGCAAATTCAGGTAGCCGACCTGGCAAAAACCATTCAGGACCCGCTGGCGGCTAAGCTGCGTGAGCGGCTGAAACAGGATTTTGGCATAGTGAAAAACAGCAAGGGTAAGCTGGGAATTGATTGTGTGTTCTCAACCGAGGCGCTGGTTTATCCGCAGCCGGACGGCAGTGTTTGCGCATCGCGCAGCACCGCTGAAGGGCCGAAAAGAATGGACTGCTCTGCCGGATTTGGTGCGGCGACCATGGTAACGGCAACTTTTGGTTTTGTTGCCGTATCCCATGTGCTGAAAAAGATGATGGCAAAGGCCGCACGTCAGTCGTAAAAACTGTTGTGGCGTTTAGCTTGCCGCGCGCTTTACTGCATCCGTTAACGCCTGCAAACCGCTACTGCGCGAGCTGCTTAACTGCTGACGTAGCCCAAGCTGGTCAAACAGCGCCAGCGGATCGCTGTCTCGCAACTTCGCGGCGGATTGCCCTTCAACGGCGGTCAGTAGCACCGCCAGTAATCCCCTTACGATGCGCCCTTCACTGTCACCATAGAAGTGCAGGGTGCCATCGGCATTCAGCTGGTGTCCGAGCCAGACGCGGTTTTCACAACCGCTGAGTTCAATGTCTGCGGTCTTTAGTTCAGCCGGTAACGCGGGAAGCTGCTTGCCGAGTAGGATCAGCTGACGATAACGATCTTCCCATTGATGAAAGGCAGAGAACGTCTCCTGTAAGCTGGCAACGGTAATCACGTCGCCAAACGGATGGGGGGCCAGTGGTGCTGAACTCATCATTAATCTGCCAGTAAAGTGATTGCAGTATGCATGGCGGCGATCAGCGCATCGACATCCTGCAAGGTATTGTAGGGAGCAAAGGAGACGCGCAGCGTGCCGCTGACGCCCAACGCGTTCATTAGCGGCTGCGCGCAATGTTGCCCGGCGCGCAGCGCGATGCCGCTCTCTGCCAGTAACGTCACCAGATCGCTGTGATGTATGCCTTGAATATCAAAGGCCAGTACGCTGGAGCGGCTGCTGCGATAGCTGCGGAAACCGTCCAGTTCTGCCAGCCGCTCTTCGGCCAGACTGGCGAGGCCGCAGCTCCACTCTTCTGCCGCGGGCAGATCGATTTCAGCCAGCCACTCCAGCGCTGCGCTCAGGCCAATAACCCCGGCAACATTAGGCGTGCCAGCCTCAAAACACCAGGGAGCGGATTGAGCAGTAAAACCGTCGAATGAGACGTCAGTCAGCATCTTGCCGCCACCCTGTATCGGTTGCATTTCTGCCAGCCGTTCGGGTTTGGCGTACAGCGCACCAATGCCCATCGGCCCATACAACTTATGCGCTGAGAAAGCGTAGAAATCGATATCCAGCGCCTGCACATCCGCTGGATTGTGAACCACTCCCTGTGCGCCATCAATCATTACCGGCACGCCGGCCTGATGGGCGAGAGCAATCGCCTCCGCGATATCCGGGCATCCGCCGGTAACATTAGACATCTGGCCCAATGCCAGCAGGCGGGTACGCTGATTCAGCAAGCCGGGCAGAGCCGTGATATCCGGCAGGCGATTCGGGTCCAGTGGCCATTTAATCACCCGCGCGCCGGTTTGCTGTGCAAGCATCAGCCAGGGAACCAGATTAGCATGGTGCTCGGCTTCGCTGACGATAATCTCATCGCCCGGCTGAAGTCGTGGACGCAGGTAGCTTTGCGCCACCAGATTGATGGCGTCGGTGGTGCCGCGCGTCCAGACGATCGCCAGTGGCGACGGTGCATTGAGCAGTTGCGCCACCTGACTACGGGCATTTTCATAGCGCTCGGTCAGCTTACGCGCTTCGGCAAACTGGCTGCGATGCACGGTTCCTGCACTGAGACTGTAAAACTGGCGTGTTGCTTCGATAACCACCTGCGGCTTAAGTGCGGTAGCAGCGCTGTCAAGATAAACGCCAGCATCGGCCAGAGCAGGAAACTGCTGACGAAACTGCGCCGGATTAAAAGACTTCATACTGTTCTCGTGGTTCATACGTTCAGAAGATGGCTAAATTCATGGTCTTAAACTGGAAAAGCTGAAAAAGAGCGTTATGCTAATTATTGCAAGGTTTAAACATTACCCGCATATAGATTTTGCTGCTCACCGAAGATCGTTCTTCTGTCGCGACTAAATTTAGCCATTTACGGGTGGTTTATCGCAATTTATCTGCAAGGAGATATAAAATGAAAAAATTAGCCGCAGTACTGGCCGCATGTGCCATGACCTTTACTTTAGCTGCCTGTTCCAGCAACTATGTGATGCACACCAATGATGGGCGCACCATTGTTGCCGATGGCAAGCCGGTTGTAGATTCAGATACCGGTATGATCAGCTACAAAGATGCGAATGGCAACAAGCAGCAGATCAATCGTTCTGATGTAAAAGAAATGGTTGAGATGGGCCAGTAAGATTCAGGTAAAAAAAAGCACCGCAATTTGCGGTGCTACTAAATCACTATGGACAGACAGGATAAATCTACAGGAATTAAAAGGGCAGCTAAGCTACCGGATCTGAAAAGCGTCAGATCAATTGCAAACACAACATCACGACCACAAGCCAAAAGTTTTCGAAAATTCCGCGATCTCTCACACAAATTTCAAACAACTTTTCGTTCCGGCTCTGGAAGTGCGGCAACTATAGGTATTTGCTGGAGCTTCCTCAACGGACAATTTATAATGTCTCGGATAAAAAAATCTAATACGTAACACGCGCTTGTCGAGTTACGTCTGGTTGTAACAGAAAACATTGCGGAAACCATGTCAAAACGACTTCCTCCCCTGAATGCGCTGCGAGTTTTTGATGCAGCGGCACGGCATCTCAGCTTTACCAAAGCGGCTGAAGAGCTGTTTGTGACGCAAGCTGCGGTTAGCCATCAAATCAAATCTTTAGAGGATTTTCTCGGCCTGAAGCTGTTTCGCCGCCGTAACCGCTCGCTGCTACTTACCGAGGAAGGGCAAAGTTATTATCTGGATATCAAGGAAATCTTCTCCGCGCTGAATGATGCCACGCGTAAGCTTCAGGCGCGCAGTGCGAAAGGGGCACTGACGGTCAGTTTGCTGCCGAGTTTTGCCATTCAGTGGCTGGTTCCACGACTCTCAAGCTTTAACTCAGCTTATCCGGGTATTGATGTGCGTATCCAGGCCGTCGACCGTGAAGAGGAAAAATTAGCCGACGATGTCGATGTGGCGATTTTCTATGGTCGCGGCAACTGGCCAGGGCTGCGAGTGGAGAAACTGTATGCCGAATATCTGCTGCCGGTCTGCTCTCCGCTGCTGCTTACCGGCGATAATCCCTTAAAAGTGCCGGCTGACCTGGAAAAAGTCACGCTGTTGCATGATGCCTCGCGCCGTGACTGGCAATCCTATACCCGCCAGCTAGGCTTGCAGCATATAAATGTGCAGCAGGGGCCGATCTTCAGCCATAGCGCGATGGTATTGCAGGCGGCAATCCATGGTCAGGGGATCGCGCTGGCTAACAATGTGATGGCGCAGACCGAGCTGGAAGCGGGAAGGCTGGTCTGCCCGTTTAACGATGTTTTGGTCAGTAAAAACGCTTTTTATCTGGTTTGTCATGACAGTCAGGCAGAACTGGGTAAAATAGCCGCCTTTCGCCAATGGATCCTGGCAAAAGCCGCAAGCGAACAGGAAACATTTCGCTTTCGCTACGAACACTAATTGATGCGGTGCGTGGTGCATTTTCCGTTGGGGAAGCATGGCGCATCTTCTGTTTTGAGGATAGGTTAATGTCCAGTCGTGCAATGATGATCTTTTCCGCCATCAGCGGATTTGTCTTCGTGATGTTTGGGGCATTTGGTGCCCATGTACTAAGCCAGTCTCTTGGTCCGCAAGAGATGGCATGGATCCATACCGGGCTGGATTATCAGGCTTATCATACGCTGGCGATTCTCGGTCTTGCCGCGGCAATGCTGCGTCGCGCCAATATCTGGTTTTACTGGAGCAGCGCATTTTTGGCGCTGGGCACGGTACTGTTTAGTGGCAGCCTCTATTGCCTGGCGCTGTCACATCTGAAGATGTGGGTTTTTGTTACACCGGTTGGCGGCGTCTGTTTCCTTATCGGCTGGGTTTTAATGTTAATTGGCGCACTGCGTCTGAAGAAAAGGGCAGATCGCCATGAATAAAGTATTGCTGTATTGCCGTCAGGGTTTTGAGAAAGAGTGTGCCGCCGAGATTACCGATAAAGCTACACAGCGCGAAGTGTTTGGTTTTGCAAGGGTAAAAGAAGATTCAGGCTACGTGTTATTTGAGTGTTATCAGCATGAAGACGCTGACAAGCTGGTGCGCGAACTGCCCTTCAGCGAGCTGATTTTCGCACGTCAGATGGTGGTCGTGGGAGAACTGTTACGCGATCTGCCGCCGGAAGACCGTGTGTCGCCAGTCGTCGGCATGCTGACCGGAGTGGTCGAAAAAGGTGGTGAACTACGGGTCGAAGTGCCGGACACCAACCAGAGCAAAGAGCTGCTGAAATTCTGCCGTAAGTTCACCGTGCCGCTGCGTGCCAGCCTGCGCAGTAGCAATATCCTGCTGAACTATGAGTCAGCCAAACGCCCGGTGGTGCATGTATTCTTTATTGCGCCGGGCTGCTGCTATGTCGGTTATTCTTACCCGGATAATAACTCAACGTTCTTTATGGGAATTCCGCGCCTGAAGTTTCCGTCAGATGCACCAAGCCGTTCGACGCTGAAACTGGAAGAAGCTTTCCACGTTTTTATCCCTGCCGATGAGTGGGATGAGCGCCTGGCCAGCGGCATGTATGCCGTCGATCTCGGCGCCTGCCCGGGCGGCTGGACCTATCAGTTGGTACAGCGCAGCATGATGGTAGATGCGATTGATAATGGTCCAATGGCACCAAGCCTGATGGATACCGGACAGGTTACCCATCATCGTGAAGATGGATTTAAATATCGTCCAACCCGCACCAATATTTACTGGCTGGTATGCGACATGGTGGAAAAACCGGTACGCGTTGCCAATCTGATGACCGAATGGCTGGTTAACGGCTGGTGCCGTGAAGCGATTTTCAATCTTAAGTTGCCAATGAAAAAGCGCTACGAAGAAGTGTCGCAGAATCTGGCAATGATGAATGAAAAACTGAAAGCCAGCGGCATTAATGCACAGATTAATGCGCGCCAACTTTACCACGATCGAGAAGAGGTCACGGTTCATGTACGCCGTATCTGGAGTGCCACTCCGGGTCGTCGTGATGAGCGTTATTAATTAGCTATTTAACCCCGGATCAGGGATGATCGCGGGGTTAGAATGAACACACTCTTGAAATGCTCTAAAAAAACGTTAACGTTCAATTGAAAAGATAGATAGTTTCATTTTTGTCTTTTCGATACCAAATTTTCATTGGGCGATGATCTTTTTCAATGCAATTTTTTTTAGTGTTCATCTCATCAAAACAGAGTAAGTCACTGTCCTGATCGGTTCCCGAGTCAGTTTTATAGTTTCCAACCCAAAAGCTTATACCATAGTCGCTTTCTCCTATGGGAACATGATACTTTTCTTTAAACAGAGATTTATTTTCCTCCCACCAGCGAATTTTATTGTTCCTGGTTAATGGAAAGTGTTCAACGATAACGAAATAGTTGTCAAATTTTTTTGAGTAATGGACGTCAATAACTTTGGTTGGTTGAAATAACCATCCGAAAAAAACAGCTCCTGTGAAGGTAGAGGCTATTGCGATTAGTTTAAAACGTATCAAATCTGCTGCCCTCAATCGTTTTAATCGCATTCATTTCAGTGATAAATGGCTGATAACCATAGCCTTGCCAGCGTTTTAATCTGAGCCAAATATGGGAGATGTAAAGTAAGAGCTTTAATCAATCTGTCGTATTCGATCGATGATATCATTTTTTAAGTAACTACTTTTTCCATTGTTGAGTAAAAAAAGAATTTGCCTGGTATTATGGCGATATCATACTGCCATCGGTTGATTACCCATTTTCAATGCAGTTAGCCTTACTTTTCATATCATCAAAACACATCAGATCGCTGTCTTGATCTGTGCCTGAATCTATTTTATAGTCAGCTACCCAAAAAGTAATTATGTAGTCTCTTTTTCCCACTGGTGGATGATGTTTTTCTTCAAAGAAAAGCTTATTATTTTCCCTCCATTGAATCTTACTGTTATCTGTTATCGGAGGGTATTTAATAATGAGATCGAAAGTATCACGGTCACTGACATGATGAATACCAATGATTTTTATTGGCCAGAGTAAGCGTAAAAATCCTGCAAAAAAAACGATAACTGCGACTGACATTAGCCATTTAAATCGAATCATTTTTGACATCCTTCAGTCACTTTCGTCGCATTTAGTTCACTAATAGAAAGATAATTTACTTTTCCTGTAAGGTGGCTGTTATCGAACCTTATGAAGGCGACCTGTTTCATCAAATTTGATATATTTATTTTCCCAGTTATTTAGCAGATATATGGTTTGGCCTTTTTCGGCTATGTACCATATCGTCATCGGCTGATTATACTTTTCAATGCAGTTAGCTTTCACTTTCATATCATCAAAGCATAGTAAATCGCTGTCTTGATCGGTTCCTCTGTCAACTTTATAGTCACTTATCCAAAAATTAATCCTGTAGTCATGCGGCTCTAAGTAAATATTATTTTCTTTATTAAATTTTAGTTTGTTTTTATCCCACCACTGAATTTTTCCCTTGTCGGTTATCGGCAAGTGTTTAACGATAATATCGAAGCTGTTTTTGTCTTTAAGTCGGTGTACATCAATAACTTCAGTGGGTTGGAAATAATACCACCCGAGGAGTGTGCTTGATATGACAATGGAAAATAATAGCCATTTAAAATTTGTCATCGCGATGGCCTTCAATGATTTTTTTGGTATTCATTTCTGTAATAAATGGTTGATAACCATAGCCCTGCCAGCGTTGTAATGTGAACCAGATGCGGAAGATACGGAATTGCCGGAAGAACAGATCTGTAATATCGCTGTCATCCAGTCCGAAGTGATCCTGGATTCGATAGTGCACTTGTGCTCTGTATCGTGGTCCGTTTATTTCAAGAGACTCAAGTGTAATATGGGTTGCCCAGGTATCGTGAACACTGATACCCAGTCCATTAATACGATCCATCAGATTATTAAATTTTGGCAGAAATGAGTTTCTTAGAGAGTCCGTTATTACGGATGCTCTATACTGCGGTAAATATCCCTTATTCCAGTTGATATAACCAGTCAATGACTCTCTGATTTTCTGCAAAGAGCTCTCCATCGAACTATGATTTTCCAGCGCCGCATCCAGCATCGGGTCGAAAAATCTGTCGCCTTGGCCATATTGCATATGGTCTATCAATTTACCAATCAGTGACTGATACTCACCGACAAAAGAGAGGCTGGTTGATAAGCTGCGAAACTCGTCAAACAGTATGCGCGCGCTTTCCAGTCGGTTGGGAAAGGTAAACGGATTAATACGTGTAGAGATGTCACGTAACCTGTAGCGCTCTTTAAGCACTTTTTCACTGATATCGCCGTAATGCATATCATCGGCAAAGTAGTCATCCATTTTACGCTGGGTTTCATAGATGCGTATTGGCAGTTGCAGCGCCGCTGTCTGCGGCTTGTGGTCGGCGTGAGTATCCATAATTAACGTCCCGGTTAATTGACTTCAATCCCTTCAGGTTATTAATATACGAGACAATGAAAAACAAAGATAGCCTGCAAAAAAAGAAGAGTCAGTACGAAATAGATGATTTTTATAATTACCTTTTTATTAAATTTATAATTAATATCATCGATATAATTAGTATGTCTGGACGAGTGACCTGATTATCATGTCACCCGATTTAAATAAGTTAACCTGCCTCATAACGCAGTTCTTTAAGATTACCATCTAAGATTAAATCGGTTTTCAGCGTCGCCACCTGTTGGCAGATAAACGCCATTTCACGGTGCTCTTCGAGTTTCTTTCGCCATTTTTCGGGAGCGGCATCAAGATGCTGATAGACACCTGCCAGCGAGCCAAAGTCCGTTAATAGCTGACTGGCACTTTTTGGTCCAATGCCGGCAACGCCGGGAATCTTGCTGCTGCTGATACCTGCCAGCCCCCAGTAATCGGTGAGCTGCTGTGGCGTAACGCCAAACTCTTTGGCAATAAAAGGCATATCCAGCCAGCGCTTCTGAAAGTAATCACGAATAAAAATCGACGGTGCTAACAGCTGGCAATAGCCTTTATCGGTCGAAACAATCGTCGCCTGATGACCGCCCGAAGCGACTTTTACCGCCAGCGTAGCCGCCAGATCGTCGGCTTCATCGCCGGGAGAGGTCCAGCAGGTGACGCCAGCGGTGGCAAAGGCGTCGCGTAAGAGCGGCATTTCCATTTGCAGGTTATCCGGCATTGGTGGGCGTCCGGCTTTATAGTCGGGCAACAGCTGATGACGCCAGCCGTCGCGGCGCTCGTCGTCGTCAAATACCGCGACGACATGGGTCGGACGAGTGTGCAGCAACAGTTGCTGTAACGCCTGCACGCAGGTTTGCTGACAGGGAGAGCCCTGAACAGCGTGAATGCGGCGAATCAGATTCAGCGCATCAACAATTAACAGATGATTAGTCATAAGCTCGAAGTCAGAGCGGCACGGATGCCGCTCCGTAGCAGGTTACTTTATGATTTCATAGCAGGGGATATAGGCGGTGCCCGGCAACTTCATGCGGTGCTGAGCGACAAATCCCTGTAGTAAATCGTCCATGTGATGCATCATTTGCGCATCGCCGTGCAGTTTATACGGCCCTTTCTCCTGAATCTCACGGATACCCATCTCTTTAACATTGCCGGCAACGATGCCGGAAAATGCCCGACGCAGTGCGGCGGCGAGTTTCTCTGGCGGCTGATTCGGATAAAGATTGAGATTAGCCATATTTTCATGGGTCGGTATAAACGGTACCTGAAGATCCGGCGCAATACGAATTGACCAGTTAAAGCTGTAGGCATCTCCGGTTTCACGACGATTCTCTTTAACCTTCGGCATCGCTTTTTTCATCTGACGGGCGACTTCGGCTGCATCGTCAATGATGATGGTGTAGTGGCGGCGCGCCTGTTCACCCACAGTATTGACGATAAACTCATCCAGCACGCGGAAGTAGTCGGCACTCTCTTTCGGCCCGGTAAGAATCAGCGGCAGCACCTGATCGTGGTTTTGCGGATTCATCAGAATACCCAGCAAATACAGTAGCTCTTCAGCGGTGCCAACCCCGCCCGGGAAGATGATGATACCGTGCGCAATGCGGACAAACGCCTCAAGGCGTTTTTCAATATCCGGCATAATGATCAGTTCATTGACCAGTGGATTCGGCGGCTCAGCGGCAATAATTGATGGCTCCGTCAGGCCAATAAAGCGGCCATCTTTGTAGCGCTGCTGGGCATGACCAACGGCGGCACCTTTCATTGGTGCTTCCATGACGCCCGGTCCGCATCCGGTACAGATATTCAGCTCGCGCAGGCCAAGCTGTGAACCAACGCTACGACAATACTGATATTCAGTGGCGTTAATCGAGTGTCCGCCCCAGCAGACCACCATATTAGGTTCTTCGCCGATATGCAGTGCCCGCGCATTACGCAGAATCGAGAACACCATATTGGTGATATGGATGGAGTCTTCCTGGTTCAGATGCTGAAAACGTTCGGCATGAGTAATCTGGCCGTTAACGAACAGGATATCGCGCAGTACCGCAAACAGGTTGGCTTGCAGTGATCGAATGATACGGCCGTCAACAAACGCGTCTTCCGGCGGATTGATCAGCTCCAGCTTCACGCCGCGCTCACGACGCAGCACATTGATATCAAAGTTTTCGAAACGGGAGAGCAGTTCATGGCTGCTGTCGGTTTGACTTCCGGAGTTAAGCACGGCGAGTGAGCAGTTACGAAACAGTTGATAGAGGTCACTGCTGGCTGTGCGCTTCAGCATGTCGACTTCCAGCTGTGAGAGCAAATCCATCGAGCCAAGAGGGCTAATATGTGTAATCAAATGAACTCCTTTACACCCGCCAGGGTGATTTGTGACTCTGCGCCCAGCGGGCGGAGCAGAGACGAAAAATCCTTTGGTAACGCCAGCTTGTCACTTAGCGCCAGACTTCAGATTAACGCTCTCAGTACCGGTTTCACAACTGATTCCTGAAGCGGTTAACCGGCCTGCGAGATATCTCGCAATTACTGGCGAACCAGCCGTGAATGCGACGGTATAAAATCGCAATTGCTACGCCACGGGTTGATGTCAAGACCACCGCGGCGGGTATAACGCGCATAAACCGACAGCGTTTCCGGCTGGCAGAAGCGCTGGATATCATTGAAAATACGCTCAACACACTGCTCGTGGAATTCGTTGTGGTGGCGGAAAGAGACCAGATAACGCAATAGCGCTTCGCGATCGATGCGCGGGCCACGGTAGCGGATCTGCACTGAACCCCAGTCGGGCTGATTGGTGATCAGGCAATTAGATTTCAGCAGGTGGCTGACCAGCGTTTCTGACACCACCTCACTCGAGGTGGCATTTTCCAGGTAGTCAGCATTGAACTGATAGTTATCAATGGTGATGTCCTGTTCATCAATGCAGTTGCCGTCAAAATGCCCCATCGGCTGCCCTTCAATTTCCTGCAGACGAAACAGCGCCACACTGACGTCACCCTGCGCGCAGGCGCTGAGATCGCGCTCAAGCGTCTGACGCACTTCGCCCCAGTCGGCGAACGGCGTCTGATTAAAGCTGTTGAGATAGAGCTTAAAGCTTTTTGACTCTATCAGATTAAGGCTGCTGGCATTCAGCACCACTTCGCCGATGGCAACCTGCGGTACGCCTTTGTTGTTAAGCCATGACAGCTCATACAGCGTCCAGATATCGGCACCGCTAAACGGTAAGTAGTCCGGATAGAGGCCGAGCGGCTCGCGGTTCATACTGCGTGGTACCGCCTGCAATAAACTGGCGTCGTAACTGTCATGATATTCTGTTGCTTTACCCAGGGTCAGGCCGTGCAAAGCCTGGTGCTGATCGTGTGTAGACATACTCTTACCTTAATTGCCCGCTCTGCGGGCTAAACTGTCGAATCCACCTTCATAACTGAAGCAGCAGCGATGTTCACTGATCCGCATCACTGACCTCTGTCAGCCGAGGGTGACGCGCTGCCTTACCGCAACGCCAATCTCTTTAGGTATACTAATCGCTGATACCAGGGTTTATAAGTGTAACTTAGCTGGCCAACAGTGAGAAAATTAAAGATGGAACAGACCACCCAAGCGCTGACCGATTTTACCACCCGCTACTGTGAGTTCTGGCAGCAGCAGTGCGGACATCCGCCCGCCAGCGCAGCGTTGTATGGGGTGGCATCTCCCTGTATTACACAAACGCTTGATGACGAAATCTTCTGGCAGCCGCAGCCGTTTACGCTGGCCAAAAATCTTGATGCGATTGAGCGCGCCATCGGATTGCAAATTCAGCCCGCGCTGGTGGCATTCTATACCACACAATTTGCTGGTGACATGTCAGCTCAGTTGAACGGAAATGAACTGTCTCTGGTACAGGTTTGGAGCGAAGAGGACTTCGTCAGGGTGCAGGAAAACCTGATTGGGCACCTGGTGATGAAGCGTCGACTAAAACAGACGCCCACGCTATTTATCGCTACAACTGAGTCTGAATTGGAGGTGATTTCACTATGTAATCTCAGTGGTGAAGTGATTATTGAGCAATTAGGCAAAAATAAGCGTGAAATCCTCGCCGGTTCAATAACGGATTTTCTCAAGTTATTACAACCTGTTAGATGATCCTTTTTGCGATATTGCCTTATGTTTTTGTGAGATATCTCTTACATGGAGTGTGAGAGATCGCCAGAAAATCCATGTCGTTATTTCACTGTTAAAATGTGAAAATATTGTAAATCATGAGGTTAGGTTAGTCGGGTCATTCTGATGGTCGTAAGATGATGCCATAAATGCGGCAACTATCTTGTTTACTGGCGCTGATCTGGCAGAATGCCTGGCATCAGGAAGGATACTGTGGACTGGACGACATCAGGATGATGTCTCTTCAGGATGAAGCGGAACAACATCCGGACGATGCATGGAAAGGCTTCAGGAAGAAGCAAGGATATCTCAGGATGAGATATGGACACCTCCAGGAAGGAGAATGAGAGCTATACCAGGATGGTGTGGTGGGCCAGGATGCCAAAGGAGTGTAAGCCGGGATGGCTTAGGGTGTCAGGATGGCACACAGGAAAAGTTTTCAAGGATGAGCAGGGAGCACAAAAGTAGCTGGAGCGCTGCAAACGAACCGGGAGCACTGTTTATACAGTGCTCCCTTTTTTTTGTTCATCCTTTTTACCCGCTCGTCGCGGAGTGTTATTCTTGCCGCCCATTTTTATTGTCTCTTCACCAGAGGTTGCCGATGAGTCGTGAACAACAGGTTCGCCAACGTTTGCTGGATATAGCCCAGATCATGCAGGACAACGGATTGTGGCAAAGCAGCGCGCCAGATACTGCGGCGTTTAACAGTACCGAGCCTTTCAGCGTCGACACCATGTTGCCACTGGAGTGGTTGCAATGGGTGCTACTGCCGCGCATGCAGGCCTTGCTGGATGCCAATGCGCCACTACCGAAAAACTTCGCGATCACCTCTTATTACGAAGAGGCGCTGGAAGCCAGTGTATCCGGCCGCGTGCTGCTGCTGAGCCAGCTGAAAGCGCTGGATGATCTTTTCACGGACAGCGCCCACTGATGCTGGAAATTATTTATCAGGATGAACACCTGGTCGCGGTGAACAAGCCCGCAGGCTGGCTGGTTCACCGCAGCTGGCTCGATCGCAAAGAGAAAGTCGTCGTGATGCAAACGGTACGCGACCAGATTGGTCAGCACGTATTTACTGCCCATCGCCTCGACCGACCGACTTCTGGCGTGCTGTTGATGGGGCTGTCGAGTGAGGTTGGCCGTTTGTTGTCGCAGCAGTTTGAGCAACATCAGATGCAGAAAACCTATCATGCACTGGTACGTGGCTGGCTTGATGGCGAAGAGCGCATTGACTATCCGCTGACGGAAGAGCTGGACAAAATTGCTGATAAGTTCGCCTCGGGCGATAACGCGCCAAAGTCGGCGGTTACCGATTATCGTTCCGTTGCGCAGGTCGAGATGCCGTATGCGATTGGCCGCTATGATTGCGCGCGCTACACGCTGGTCGAGCTGCAGCCACACACCGGGCGTAAGCATCAGTTGCGCCGTCATATGTCGCATCTGCGCCATCCGATTATTGGCGACAGCGCACACGGTGACTTAAAGCAGAATCGCGGCGCAGCGCAGCACTTTGGCTGTCAGCGCCTGATGCTGCATGCCAGCAGTCTGGCGCTTAACCATCCGGTGACCGGGCAGCCGCTGGTGATTCGCGCCGGGCTGGATGATATCTGGCAAAAGATGATGCAGCAGTTCGGCTGGCAGCATTGTCTCCCTGATGTTCCGAGGGTTGAGTTTGCCGCGACAGCAAGTCAGGATAGTGCATCAATCTAAGGAGATAAGTTATGGCGCAGGTGGGTATTTTTGTCGGAACCGTTTACGGTAATGCACTGTTGGTGGCAGAAGAGGCGGAGCCAGTTCTTCAGCAGGCCGGCCATCAGGTAAAGATTTTTGAGGACGCCACGCTGGCGGACTGGCAGCAGTACAGCGACCATGTCGCGCTGATTATTACCTCCACCACCGGTCAGGGTGATTTTCCCGACAGTATCGCGGCGCTGTATCATGCGGTCAGGGATCAGCTGGGCCATCAGCCGCAGCTGCAATACGGTGTGATTGCGCTTGGCGACAGTAGCTATGACCATTTCTGCGGCGCGGGCAAAAGCTTTGATCAGTTGTTGCAGGAACACGGCGCTAAGCGGGTGGGTGAACTGCTGACCATTGATGCGATGGAAAATCCTGAGCCAGAAGCGGTTACCACGCCATGGGTTGAAGCCTGGGCAAAACTGATCTGATTTGTTGGGGCCGCATTGGCTGGCCCCGTAAAAATCTCAGGTCACCGGAGCCGGATTAAACACTGCCAGCGCATTGCGAATTCCCCAGCGATCGGACCAGGTCTGCTGCCTGCCGCTGGCAATCTCCAGAATTAACTCAAACAGACGCCAGCCAACCTGCTCAATGGTTTCTTCGCCAGTAGCAATGGTGCCGGCGTTAATATCCATTAAGTCATGCCAGCGCTCTGCCAACGCATTTCGCGTTGCCATTTTGATCACCGGAATCGCCGCCAGGCCGTATGGCGTGCCGCGTCCGGTGGTAAACACCTGCAGGGTAATGCCGGAAGCCATTTGCTGAGTGCCGCAAACGAAATCACTGGCGGGAGTTGCCGCGTAGATTAGGCCGCGTTGAGTCGGGCGCTGACCGGGCGAAAGTACCTCAACAATCGGGCTACGGCCTGATTTGGCAATCGATCCCAGCGCTTTTTCCACTACGTTAGCCAGCCCACCTTTTTTATTGCCCGGCGACGGATTAGCGCTGCGGTCGGTTTGTCCCTGACTCAGGTAGTCGTCATACCATGCCATCTCTTCCAGCAGACGTTTACCGACGGCCTCATTGGCCACGCGCGGTGTCAGCAGATGGATTGCATCCCGTACTTCGGTGACTTCAGAAAACATCACCGTGGCACCGCAGCGCACCAGCAGATCGGAGGCGAAGCCGACCGCAGGATTAGCGGTAACGCCGGAAAAGGCGTCACTGCCGCCGCACTGCATGCCAACTATCAGTTCTGACGCCGGGCACTGTTGGCGCTGGCGCTGGTTCAGCCGCTGCAAATGGCGTTCAGCTACCTGTAAAATTTCCTGCACCATCGCCTGAAAGCCAACCAGCTTCTCATCTTGTAAGCGCACAATATCCTGCTCATCAAGCGAGATAACCTGTACGTCTTCGGTGCCGGTCAGTAGTTTCTCCGGCTGCAATTTCTCACAGCCGAGACCGACCACCATCACTTCACCGCCAAAGTTAGCGTTAAGCGCCAGATTATGAATTGTGCGAATTGGCACTACTGCTGCCGGTGCATTGATCGCGACCCCGCAGCCATACAGGTGATTCAGCGCGACTACGCCGTCGACGTTCGGATAACGCGGCAGCAGCTCGCGCTCGATAATCGCTACCACGTAATCCACCACCCCGGCGACGCAATGTACGCTGGTGGTAATTCCCAGCAGATTGCGGGTTCCGACACTGCCATCGGCGTTGCGATAGCCAGCAAAGGTGTAACCTTCCAGCGCTGGCAGCGCGTCGGGTACGCGGTTAGCCAGCGGTAAACTGGCCAGTGGTGGTGCTTCGGGTAGCGCTACCAGCGATTCTTCAATCCAGCTGCCCTGCGCGATATCACGCAGTGCATAACCAATCACTTCGCCGTAACGAATAATATTACCGCCGCAGGCGATTGGATTTAACGCCACTTTATGTCCCTGTGGAACATGTTCAGTTAATTGCAGGCCGCAGTTAAACGTGGTGCCTGCCGGCAGACCATTATTATTCACTACAATCGCCACGTTATCGGTTTCATGCACCTTTATATACAACGGTACTTCATCAGTTATTTTATTCATTGCTCTAATGTCCTGTTTTTTATCTGCAGGTACAGGCTTTTGGAATACGGGTTACTGCCACGACATCAATCATATTTGCTGAAAGAAAGTATATGTTGCGCTGGCTGCCGCAGACACTATGCAAATGTCGGTGTTTACGCCTCTCTGACGCCTTGATTTCGTGCAAATCTACTAAGGCAAGAGAAGGTGCTCACAAACAAAAGCCAGCAAAATCACAGTGTGCGGCAAATCTCACTGAAAAAACCAATTCCGTGAGCGGTCGCGCATCGTATTGTGCAAGTGCAAAAAAATAGGGCTTAAAACATCTTTAATATCATGCAGAGTCCTAATGTGCCGTTGGCGCGGGCTTCTTATACTTCTTCTCGTGTTGAACGTTAGGTTATTCACCACGCTGCGTAATCAAAGTATTTGCTAATAAATAAATCGCTGTGTTTAACCCAACATCATTCTGATACCCACGCATGGTGTCTGTTGTTCAGAGTGAAAGTAGCTAACTGCTCTATTTTCAGGAGTACATCATGAATTCTGTGAGCCAGGCCGCGAGCGCAGTACAAAAGCGAACCAACGCGCGCTATTGGATAGTGGTGATGTTATTTATCGTCACTTCATTTAACTATGGTGACCGCGCCACGCTGTCTATTGCCGGTTCCTCGATGGCAAAAGAGATAGGGCTGGACCCGGTCGGCATGGGTTACATCTTCTCCGCTTTTTCCTGGGCATACGTTATTGGTCAGATTCCAGGGGGCTGGCTGCTAGACCGTTTTGGTTCCAAGCGCGTCTACTTCTGGAGCATTTTCATCTGGTCACTGTTCACTCTGTTACAGGGCTTCGTCGATATCTTCAGCGGCTTCGGCATTATCGTGGCGCTGTTTGCCCTGCGTTTTCTGGTCGGGCTGGCCGAAGCACCCTCGTTTCCGGGTAACAGCCGCATCGTTGCGGCCTGGTTCCCGGCGCAGGAGCGTGGCACCGCTGTGGCGATTTTTAACTCGGCACAATATTTTGCCACGGTAATTTTTGCGCCGATTATGGGCTGGCTGACCTCTGAAGTGGGCTGGGCACACGTGTTCTGGTTTATGGGCGGGCTTGGCATCATTCTCAGTTTTGTCTGGCTGAAAGTGATTCATGATCCTAACGACCATCCGGGGGTTAATAAAGCCGAGCTGGAATATATGGAGCAGGGCGGTGCGCTGATCAATATGGATCAGAAAAAGGATGAGCGAAAAGTCAGCTGGAACGAAAAAATGTTCCAAATCAAGCAGCTGGTTACTTCACGTATGATGATCGGCATCTACCTCGGCCAGTACTGCATCAATGCCATGACCTACTTCTTTATCACCTGGTTCCCGGTTTATCTGGTGCAGGCGCGCGGGATGTCGATCCTCAAAGCCGGCATTATCGCTTCCGTCCCGGCCATATGCGGTTTCCTCGGTGGCGTGCTGGGCGGGATTATCTCTGACTGGCTGATGCGCAAAACGGGTTCGCTGAATATTGCCCGTAAAACCCCGATTGTGCTGGGCATGTTGCTGTCGATTTCGATGGTTATCTGTAACTACGTCGATACCGAGTGGATGGTGGTGTTCTTTATGGCGACCGCGTTCTTCGGTAAAGGCATCGGTGCGCTGGGCTGGGCGGTAATGGCTGATACCGCACCGAAAGAGATCAGTGGTCTGAGTGGCGGATTGTTCAATATGTTTGGTAACGCCTCCGGCATCATCACGCCGATTGCCATCGGTTACATCATTGCCACTACCGGTTCTTATAACGGGGCGCTGATTTATGTCGGTATCCACGCTTTTGTGGCGGTACTCAGCTATCTGGTACTGGTCGGTGATATCAAACGTATCGAACTGAGAGTGAAAGCTTAAGGAGTCTGCATGAGCACGCAAAGCACGCCGGTGATCACTGATATGAAAGTTATCCCGGTCGCCGGTTATGACAGCATGCTGCTGAATATCGGTGGCGCACACGGCGCCTTCTTCACCCGCAATATTGTGGTGCTGACCGACAGTGCCGGTCATACCGGCGTCGGTGAAGCGCCGGGCGGCGAAGTGATTTATCAGACGCTGGTCGATGCTATCGATCGGGTTAAAGGACACGAAGTGGCGCGGATGAACCGGCTGGTGCAGCAGGTGCATCAGGGGAATCAGTCAGCTGATTTCGATACCTTTGGAAAAGGTGCCTGGACTTTCGAACTGCGGGTGAATGCGGTGGCGGCGCTGGAAGCAGCCCTGTTGGATCTGCTTGGCCAGTGCCTGAATGTACCGGTAGCCGAGCTACTGGGGCCGGGCCAGCAGCGCGATGAAGTGACGGTGCTGGGCTATCTGTTCTATATCGGTGACCGGGAAAAAACCGATCTGCCTTACCTGCGCGGGGAAAGCGCCAGTCACGACTGGTATCACCTGCGCCACCAGCAAGCAATGGACAGCGCGGCGATTGTGCGGCTGGCCGAGGCGGCGCAGGACAAATATGGCTTCAAAGATTTCAAGTTGAAAGGCGGCGTACTGCGTGGTGAACAGGAAATCGATGCGGCTAAAGCGCTGAAAAAGCGCTTTCCTGATGCGCGTATTACCGTCGACCCCAACGGTGCCTGGCTACTGGACGAGGCGATTGCCCTGTGCAAAGGGATGCAGAATGTCCTGACCTATGCCGAAGATCCCTGCGGGGCTGAGCAGGGCTATTCCGGGCGCGAAGTGATGGCGGAGTTTCGGCGCGCCACCGGCTTGCCGGTAGCGACCAATATGATCGCTACCAACTGGCGTGAGATGAATCACGCGCTAATGCTGAATGCGGTGGATATTCCACTGGCTGATCCGCACTTCTGGACGCTGAGCGGCGCGGTGCGCGTGGCGCAGCTGTGCGATGAGTGGGGCCTGACCTGGGGCTGTCACTCCAATAATCATTTCGATATTTCGCTGGCGATGTTTACCCATGTCGGTGCCGCTGCGCCGGGCAAGCCGACCGCAATTGATACTCACTGGATCTGGCAGGAAGGCGACCAACGGCTCACCAAACAGCCGCTGCAAATTCGCAATGGCAAGATTGCGGTGCCGGATAAGCCGGGGCTGGGAATTGAACTGGACTGGCAGCGGGTCGAACAGGCACACGCGCTGTATAAGCAGCTACCGGGTGGCTCACGCAACGATGCTGCGGCGATGCAGTATCTGGTTCCCGACTGGAAATTTGATCGTAAGCGTCCGGCATTTGGCCGCTGAACCGCTATCTGAATAAAAGGATAACCGTTATGAATCAACAGAGTGCGACACCATTAATTAAATCACTTCAGGTCATTCCGGTGGCCGGTTACGACAGTATGCTGCTGAATCTGAGTGGTGCGCATGCGCCATTCTTTACCCGTAACATTGTGATTATAAAAGATAATACCGGACATACCGGCGTCGGTGAAATTCCCGGTGGCGAGAAAATTCGCCAGACTTTGGTTGAGTCGGAAGCCCTGCTGACCGGTAAAGGTATTGGTGAGTACAAAAACCTGCTGAGCGAAGTGCGCAACACCTTTGCCGATCGCGATGCCAGCGGACGCGGTAACCAGACTTTCGATTTGCGCACCACGATACATGTGGTGACCGGTATTGAAGCGGCTCTGCTCGATCTGTTGGGCCAGCACCTGGGCGTCAATGTCGCCAGCTTATTAGGCGATGGTCAGCAGCGCGATCGCGTAGAGATGCTGGGCTATCTGTTTTACGTTGGCGACCGCCGTAAAACCTCACTGCCATATCAGAGCCAGAGCGACGAGCAGTGCGACTGGTATCGTCTGCGCCACGAAGAGGCCCTGACGCCAGACAGCGTGGTGCGGCTGGCCGAAGCGGCATATGAAAAATACGGCTTTAATGACTTTAAATTAAAGGGTGGGGTGCTGGCAGGCAGTGAAGAAGCCGAAGCGGTCACCGCGCTGGCAAAACGCTTTCCGCAGGCACGGATTACCCTCGATCCGAATGGTGCATGGTCGCTGAATGAAGCGATTGAATTAGGGAAGCAGTTACGTGGGGTACTGGCCTATGCTGAAGATCCTTGCGGGGCTGAGCAGGGGTATTCCGGGCGTGAAGTGATGGCGGAGTTCCGTCGCGCCACCGGTTTGCCGACGGCCACCAATATGATTGCCACCGACTGGCGGCAGATGGGGCATACGCTCTCTTTACAGTCGGTGGATATTCCGCTGGCCGATCCGCATTTCTGGACCATGCAAGGTTCGGTTCGCGTTGCGCAAATGTGCCACGACTTCGGCCTGACCTGGGGTTCTCACTCAAATAACCATTTCGATATTTCGCTGGCGATGTTTACCCATGTTGCCGCCGCCGCGCCGGGCACTATTACCGCCATTGATACCCACTGGATTTGGCAGGAGGGCAATCAGCGCCTGACCAGACAACCTCTGCAAATCAAGGGCGGCATGGTGCAGGTACCGCAACAGCCGGGGCTGGGCGTCGAGCTGGATATGGATCAGGTGATGAATGCCCATGCGCTGTATCTAAAACATGGTCTTGGCGCACGCGATGATGCGCAGGCGATGCAGTTCCTGGTGCCTGACTGGCGCTTTGATAATAAACGTCCTTGTCTGGTGCGCTAAACCTTATGGCCGTGCCGATGCCGTGCGGCCAAATTTACAGGAGTGATTATGAGCGAGACACATTATCCCAACCGTTTTCGTCAGCGCCTGCTGAGCGGTGAAACCTTGATCGGCAGCTGGTGTGGGCTGGCGAATCCAATTACCACCGAAGTGTTGGGATTAGCCGGATTTGACTGGTTATTGCTGGACGGTGAGCACGCACCCAACGACATCACCACTTTTGTCCCACAGCTGATGGCGCTGAAAGGCAGCCCGAGCGCGCCAGTTGTGCGTCCGCCGTGCAATGAGCCGGTGATTATTAAACGCCTGCTGGATATCGGTTTTTATAACCTGCTGATTCCGTTCGTTGAAACGGAAGAGGAAGCGCGGCGGGCGGTCGCTTCTACGCGGTATCCACCGGCGGGTATTCGTGGCGTCTCGGTTTCGCACCGCAGCAATATGTATGGCAGCCAGGCAGATTACAACCTGACGATTAATGACAACATCAGCGTGCTGGTGCAGATCGAAACTCAGCAGGCGGTGGATAACATTGATGCCATTGCTGCGGTTGACGGGGTTGATGGCATTTTCGTCGGCCCGGGCGATCTCTCTGCGGCGCTCGGTTATCTCGGCCAGCCGGCACATCCTGAAGTGGTAAAAGTCATTAAGTATATTTTTGACCGCGCCAAAGCCGCCGGCAAACCGAGTGGCATTCTGGCACCGGTGGAGGCTGATGCCCGTCGTTACCTCGAGTGGGGGGCCGGTTTCGTGGCGGTAGGCAGTGATTTAGGCGTATTTCGTGCCGCCACTCAGGCGTTGTGCGACCGTTTTAAAAAATAACTGAATAATCAGGGGAGACGCAGCAATGAAAATTGGATTTATTGGTCTTGGCATCATGGGTAAGCCGATGAGTAAAAACCTGCTGAAGGCGGGTTACAGCGTGGTGGTGCGCGATCACAATGTCGAAAATGAGGCTGAACTGGTCGATGCCGGTGCCACCGTGGCGAAAAGCGCAAAAGCGGTAGCGGAACAGTGTGAAGTGATCATTACCATGCTGCCAAATTCGCCGCAGGTTAAGCAGGCGGCGCTGGGTGAAGATGGCATTATTGACGGTGCGAAGCCGGGCACAGTAGTGATCGATATGAGCTCTATCGCGCCGCTTGCCAGCCGTGAGATTCATGATGAGCTGGCGAAGAAAAATATTCGCCTGCTGGATGCGCCGGTCAGCGGCGGTGAACCTAAAGCGATCGACGGCACGCTGTCGGTAATGGTCGGCGGTGATAAAGCGTTGTTTGATCAATGCTATGACATCATGAAAGCGATGGCCGGTTCGGTGGTGCATACCGGTGAAATTGGTGCCGGCAATGTGACCAAGCTGGCGAATCAGGTGATTGTGGCGCTGAATATTGCCGCGATGTCCGAGGCGCTGACGCTGGCTACTAAAGCCGGAGTTAATCCGGATCTGGTGTATCAGGCGATTCGCGGTGGACTGGCAGGCAGCACGGTGCTGGATGCCAAAGCGCCAATGGTGATGGATCGTAACTTCAAGCCGGGTTTTCGTATCGCTTTGCATATCAAAGACCTCGCCAATGCGCTGGATACTTCCCACGGCGTCGGCGCGCAGCTGCCGCTGACCGCCGCGGTAATGGAGATGATGCAGGCGTTAAAAGCCGATGGTCTGGGCACTGCCGACCACAGCGCACTGGCCTGCTATTATGAGAAGTTAGCCAGGGTTGAAGTCTCACGGTAATACAGCCATTCGGCGTCTGGCCGCGCCGATGGATTGTCTTTTTCGACCAGCTCAACAGCGCTCGGACAACCTATGAAAATAGTTATCGCACCGGATTCATATAAAGAGAGTTTATCCGCCTTACAGGTCGCCACGGAGATAGAGGCGGGCTTTCGTGAAATTTTTCCTGACGCGCAATACGTGAAGCTGCCGGTTGCGGATGGCGGCGAAGGAACGGTTGAAGCGATGGTGGCGGCGACGGAGGGGAAGATTGTCAGGCTGAACGTGACCGGCCCGCTGGGTGAGCAGGTCGAAGCGTTTTATGGTCTTTCCGGTGATGAAAGCTGTGCCTTTATCGAAATGGCCGCCGCCAGCGGCTTAGAGCTGGTACCGGCGGCGCAGCGCGATCCGTTAATTACCACCTCATGGGGAACCGGTGAATTGATCCGCAATGCGCTGGATAACGGCGTGCAGCATTTTATAATTGGCATCGGCGGCAGTGCGACTAATGATGGCGGCGCAGGGATGGTGCAGGCGCTTGGCGCACGGCTGCTGGATAAGCAGGGTCAGCAAATTGGTTATGGCGGTGGTGAGCTTACTCAGCTGGACAGCATTGATATCAGCCAGCTGGATAAGCGCATCCGTGATTGCCGGTTTGAAGTCGCCTGTGACGTGACCAATCCCCTGACCGGTGATGAAGGCGCATCGGCAGTTTTCGGCCCGCAGAAGGGGGCGACGCCGCAGCTGGTGGCACAGCTGGATCGGGCACTGGAACACTATGCGAAAATTATTCAGCGCGATCTGGATATCGATGTGCTGCATGTGCCGGGCGGTGGTGCTGCCGGTGGTATGGGCGCCGCGCTACAGGCTTTTTGCCATGCGGAACTGCGCCGCGGCATTGAGATAGTTACCGAGGCACTGGGGCTGGACGCACTGGTGCAGGACGCCACGCTGGTGATTACCGGCGAGGGGCGTATCGACAGTCAGACCATTCACGGTAAGGTGCCGATCGGCGTGGCAAAAGTGGCGAAGCGCTATAACAAGCCGGTTATTGGTATTGCCGGTAGCCTGACCGAAGATGTCGGAATAGTACACCAGCATGGTCTGGATGCGGTTTTCAGTGTGATCTACAGTATTTGTACGCTGGAAGAGGCACTGGATAACGCTGCAGAGAATGTGCGGATGACCGCGCGTAATATTGCCGCGAGTATCGCGATTGGGCGCGCGACAGGCAATTAACACCCGCCGCGGTGGGTGGCGTAGGGGAGCCGTTATCGGCTCCCACTCTGCGGTCAGGCTTGCGGCAACAGCCGACTCAACACTTCTTTCGCCAATCCAACCACATTTTCCATCTCATCCAGTAACTCCAGCAGTTCTGGCTCGATGGTTATGAGGTCGGCATCCAGCCGTAGATGATGCTCAAGCTGCTGACACAATTGCTTCAGTCGGGGCACGCCGCTGTAACTGGCGCTGCCGTGCAGCTTGTGAATCATGTCACGCAGGCCGATGGTGTTATTATCACGCAGATTTTGTTCAACTTTTTCTCGTACTTCCGGCAGAAAATCGACCAGCATTTGCAACAGATCGCGCGCCAGATCGGTTTTGTTGGCCGCCTGTCGCAGCGCCAGCTGCCAGTCGAGAGAAGGAGAAACCTGCGGCAGCAGTGGCATGTCGCGTTGCACACCCGGAGAATAACGCGCCAGCAGATGGCTGAGTTTTACCTCATCAATCGGTTTAGCCAGATAATCATTCATGCCCGCTTTAATCAGCCGCTCGCGTTCGCCATCAATGGCATGAGCGGTAACGGCAACAATCGGAGTATTAACGTGCTGCGGCAGCTCACGAATGATTTCACTGGCGCGAATGCCGTCGATTTCCGGCATCTGAATATCCATCAGAATAATATCCAGCTTCTGCGCGCGCGCCTGCTTAATCGACTTCTCACCGCTGTCACATAACACGATATGGTCAACCTGCTCTTCGAGTAAGGCGCCGATCAGTTTCAGGTTGGCCGGATTATCATCTACCGCCATTACCGTCAGTGGCAGGCGGCTGCGTACCGGCAGATCGTAGAGTTTACGCGCCAGTAGATCGAGAAACAGCGGGATCAGGCGCGTCATTGACACTGGCTTAATCATGCAGCCATCAACACCACGCGCTTTTAGCTCTTCAGCATAAATCTGCATCTGGCACGGCAGCGCCAGAATCAGGCAATCGGTGCGCTCCAGTAATGAATCCAGCAGTTCATCCGAAATCTCCGTATTCTGGCTTTGCATTACCGGAATTCCCATCAGCAGCACATCGTAATGGCTTTCCGACAAGCCGTTAATCGAGGTGCTGTAGCTGACGCACATTGGGGTCGCGCTGAGAATATCCAGCGTAGCCTGTGCTGCCGCCGGGTTGGCTTCAACATAAGCCATGCGCTTACCTTGCAGGCAGTCAAGCGCCCGTGGATCGCTGGCAGCGTTCGGATTAAGTTCCAGATTGACGTGAAACCAGAAGGTTGAACCGTGATTCAGCCTGCTGTGAAAAGAGATATCACCACCCATTTCATTGACCAGTTTTTGCGTAATCACCAGCCCTAATCCGGTACCGCCGTGGCGGCGGGAGATGCTGGCATCAGCCTGACGAAATGCCTGGAACAGCTGCGACTGCTGCTTTTCCGAAATGCCAATGCCGGTGTCATGCACCTGAACTTCCAGTTCGATCTTGTTATTGCCCTGCGATCGTTTTTCAATGCGAATATCGATGTTGCCGCGTTCGGTAAACTTAATCGCATTCCCCAGCAGGTTGGTGACAATTTGCTGCAGGCGTAGCGGATCGCCAATGACGTTATCCGGCACGTCGCCCTGAATATTGATGGTCAGCTCCAGACCTTTCTCATGAGCGGCCTGAGCCAGCAGCACTACGGTTTCATCCAGCGTGGCGCGCAGCGGGAATGGAATGGTTTCCAGCACCAGTTTGCCAGCTTCCAGCTTCGAAAAGTCGAGAACGTCGTTAATAATGCTGAGCAGGTTATTGGCCGAGCGCTCAATGGTATGCATATAGTCACGCTGGGTGACGTTAAGCGGCGTTTTCAGCGTCTGGCGGGTAAAACCAATGACTCCGTTGAGCGGAGTACGCAATTCATGCGACATATTGGCGAGGAATTCAGATTTAATACGCGCCGCTTCCTGAGCGCGCTTCTTCGCCAGGTCGAGCTCTACGTTCTGAATCTCCATCTGTTCCAGCGTTTCACGCAGATCGGAGGTGGCCTGATCGATATTTTGCTGCATCTCTTCGTGATAGGCGGTCAGCGACATTGCCATCGAGTTGATACCGTTTTTCAGCACGTCCAGCTCGCCAAGCATATAGCCCTCGACCCGGCTGTCGAGCTGGCCACGTCGGATGCGGTCTACGGTACTGACCATATTGCGAATCGGCCCGGTCACGTCGCGCATCAAACGGTAGGCAAACAGCATGGCGATACACAGGCAGAACAGCAGCAGCAGGGTAGAGATAAATACCTCTTTGTACTGCTGTAAACGCACCGATTGCAGATCCAGTTCAATGGCGACATAGCCGAGTGGATTACCGGTCGGTTTAGCATCGTGCCCTGGTGATTCATCGGGATAATAACTTTCCGAGACAATCGGCGTGCGCAGGATCATTGCGTTGCCGCGTCGCTCTATTGAGATTGAGGTAGGAAGCTTCTGATTGTCGGGAATGCGCAACAGATCGGGATTAAGCTGATAATTCGAGGTGACGAACAGCTGATTTTTATCATTAAACACGGTTATGGCACGCACGATATCCGAGTGGCGGCGATGCAGCAGGCTGACTAACTGACGCACTGATTCGCGACTGTGAAACGTCATACCATATTCACTGGCGACCGCCAGCGGTTCAATAATATTGGCACCTGCATCCACCAGCTGGCGCTGCAATTCGTTATAGCGGTGAACGACAAAAAAGGTACTGAGCAGCAGCCCGATCATTAAGGTCGGTGCCAGTATTAAAATCATCATTCTTGCCCGCAGGCTGTATTTGGTCATGGATTTCCAATATGCGACAATAGAATTATCTACGTCCGGGCTTTCATCGCGAACATCACTGTTCCGCCAGCTCACCGTATCTACGAATTCAGAGACTTAATTTTATAATGGCGCAATTCTACTCTGCAAAACGGCGCGTGACGACCCGCCAGATAATTACTGTCACCGTTGATGAACTTGATCCCTTCGGACAAGGCGTGGCTCGCCATAATGGCAAGGCGCTGTTTATCAGCGGCGCACTGCCCGGAGAGCAGGTCGAGGTCGATATCACCGAAGATAAACGCCAGTTTTCCCGTGGCAAAGCCAGGCGCATTTTAACCGCCAGTGAGCAGCGGGTTAAGCCGCTCTGCCCGCATTTTACCCAATGTGGAGGTTGTCAGCAGCAACATGCCGCGCTGCCGTTGCAGCAACAGAGTAAAGCCCGTGCGCTGGCACGCATGCTGTCGCGTGAATCCGCTCAGCCGGTCGCAGTGGATGAAATCATCGGCGGCAGTGCTTACGGCTATCGCCGTCGTGCACGGCTTGGGCTTAATTATCAGCCGAAAAGTCAGAGTTTGCAGATGGGTTTTCGTAAAGCGGCATCAAACGATCTGGTTAATATCACCCAGTGCCCCATTTTGAAGCCCGAACTTAATGCATTAATTCAGCCGTTGCATCAGTGTCTTAGCAGTTTACAGGCGGTGCGACGTCTTGGTCATGTTGAGCTGGTACTGGCGGATAACGGTCCACTGCTGGTTTTACGCCATCTTGATAAACTTAATGCCGCTGACAGGTTAAAACTGGAACAGTTTTCGCATAAGCATCAGCTGGCGCTGTTTCTTGCCGCCGATAGCGACAGCCTGGAGCAGGTCAGTGGCGAAATGCCTTATTATCAGTCAGATAGTATGAAACTGACGTTCAGCCCACGCGATTTTATCCAGGTCAACGATCGGGTGAATCAGCAAATGGTGGCGCAGGCATTGGCGTGGCTGGATCTGCAAGCGGATGACAAGGTGCTGGATCTGTTTTGCGGTATGGGCAACTTCACGCTTCCGCTGGCAAAATCAGTACAAAATGTTGTTGGTGTGGAAGGTGTTGCAGCATTAGTCGCTAAGGGTGCGTATAATGCTCAACTTAATAATCTGAGTAATGTGACGTTTTATCATCAAAATCTTGAGGAAGATGTCACACGCCAGCCCTGGGCGGCGCAAGGATTTACAAAAGTGTTACTGGATCCCGCCAGAGCGGGGGCACCGGGTGTGATGCAACATATTATCAAACTTGCACCGCAACGCGTTGTCTATGTTTCTTGTAATCCGACTACACTTGCCCGTGATAGTCAGGAATTACTGACATCCGGTTACCAACTGGAAAGGGTCGCGATGCTCGATATGTTCCCACATACCGGCCATCTTGAGTCCATGGTGCTGTTCAGCAAAACGTAGTGCCCGAATGAACGGGCTTTGCCAGGAGAGGATATGGTTGCGGTAAGAAGTGCACATTTGAATACGGCTGGCGAGTTTGCGCTCGACCAATGGATCACCAGTTTGGGGATCTCAAACCAGCAGTCATGTGAGCGACTGGCCGAAACCTGGCGATATTGCGAAGCTGCCACCAGCGGACATGCCGATCAGGCAATTTTACTGTGGCGCGGCATCGAAATGGTGGAAATCCTGACGATGCTGAGCATGGACAATGACAGCCTGCGCAGCGCCTTGCTGTTCCCGCTGGCGGATGCGGGGGTCGTCACTGAAGACGTCCTCGAAGAGAAGTTTGGCAAAGCTATCGTCTTGCTGGTGCATGGCGTACGCGATATGGATGCCATTCGTCAGCTTAAAGCCACCCATAACGACTCAATGGCCTCAGAGCAGGTGGATAATGTCCGCCGCATGCTGCTGGCGATGGTGGAAGATTTCCGCTGCGTGGTGATTAAACTCGCAGAGCGTATTGCCCATCTGCGTGAAGTCAAAGATGCGCCGGAAGATGAGCGCGTGCTGGCGGCCAAAGAGTGTACCAATATCTATGCACCGCTGGCTAACCGCCTCGGGATTGGTCAGCTGAAATGGGAGCTGGAGGATTTCTGCTTCCGTTATCTGCATCCTGAAGAATATAAGCGCATTGCCAAACTGCTGCATGAGCGCCGCATCGACCGTGAACAGTATATCGATACCTTTGTCGACAATCTGCGCACTGAGATGGCGAAAGAGGGCGTGAAGGCCGAAGTGTATGGCCGCCCGAAGCATATCTACAGTATCTGGCGCAAAATGCAGAAGAAGTCGCTGGCCTTTGATGAACTGTTTGACGTGCGTGCCGTGCGCATTGTTGCCGAGCGTTTACAGGACTGCTACGGCGCGCTTGGCACGGTACATACGCTGTACCGCCATTTACCCGACGAATTCGATGATTATGTGGCGAATCCAAAGCCTAACGGCTATCAGTCGATTCACACCGTGGTATTAGGTCCGCAGGGTAAAACCGTAGAGATTCAGATCCGTACGCGCCAGATGCATGAAGATGCCGAGCTGGGCGTGGCGGCACACTGGAAGTACAAAGAGGGGCCGTCTGCCAGCCAGGGCCGCAGTGGCGCTTCCGGCCATGAAGAGCGCATTGCCTGGCTACGTAAACTGATCGCCTGGCAGGAAGAGATGGCGGATTCCGGTGAAATGCTGGATGAAGTACGCAGCCAGGTATTTGACGATCGTGTGTATGTGTTTACGCCAAAAGGTGATGTGGTCGATCTGCCGGCCGGTTCAACGCCGCTCGACTTCGCTTATCATATTCACAGTGATATCGGTCATCGCTGCATCGGTGCCAAAATCGGTGGGCGTATCGTGCCCTTCACCTATCAGCTGCAGATGGGCGATCAGATCGATATCATCACCCAGAAACAGCCGAACCCAAGCCGTGACTGGCTTAATCCTAACCTCGGCTATGTCACCACCAGCCGCGGGCGCTCGAAGATTCACGCCTGGTTCCGTAAGCAGGATCGTGACAAAAATATTGTTGCCGGCCGCCAGATCCTCGACAACGAACTGGATCAGCTGGATATCAGCCTGAAAGAAGCAGAAAAACTGCTGTTACCGCGCTATAACGTCAATAGCCTCGATGAGCTGCTGGCGGCGATTGGCGGCGGCGATATTCGTCTCAATCAGATGAGCAACTTCCTGCAATCGAAGCTGAATAAGCCGAGCGCCGAAGAGGAAGATCGCGAAGCGCTGCGCCAGTTGACGCAGAAAACGCAATCGGCCACGCCGCGCTCTAAAGAGAGCGGCAGGGTAGTGGTGGAGGGCGTTGGTAATCTGATGCATCACATTGCCCGCTGCTGCCAGCCGATTCCCGGCGACGATATCGTTGGCTTTATCACCCAGGGGCGAGGTATCTCCATTCACCGCGCCGACTGTGACCAGCTGGCTGAGCTGATCGATCATGCGCCGGAACGAATTGTTGATGCGGTTTGGGGGGAAAGTTACTCCAGCGGTTACTCGCTGGTGGTACGGGTTACCGCCAACGATCGCAGCGGGCTGTTGCGGGATATCACCACCATTCTTGCCAATGAAAAGGTCAATGTGCTCGGCGTATCCAGCAGGAGCGATACCAAAAAGCAGCTGGCTACCATCGATATGGATATCGAAATCTATAACCACCAGGTACTGAGCCGCGTACTGGCACGACTGAATCAGTTGCCGGATATTATTGACGCCAGACGGTTACACTAATTCCAGGATGGGAGCCGAAAGCGGCTCCCGACACAATAAATTTCAAGGACCTCAATGAACGCTCTCGATCGCCTGCTGGGCATCATGAAAACCCTGCGCGATCCGCAGAACGGCTGCCCGTGGGATCGCCAACAAACCTTCGCCACCATCGCTCCTTACACGCTGGAAGAAACCTATGAAGTGCTGGACGCCATCCAGCGCGAAGATTTTGCCGATTTGCGCGGCGAGCTTGGCGATCTGCTGTTTCAGATCGTGTTTTACGCGCAAATGGCCAGCGAGCAAGGCCAGTTCAACTTCGACGATATTTGCCACGCCATCAGCGATAAAATGGAACGCCGTCATCCGCATATTTTTGGCGATGCACAGCCGGCAGACAGCGAACAGCGAGTGGCGCAGTGGGAACGCAACAAAGCGGCCGAACGTGCTGAGAAAGCACAGCATTCGGCGCTGGATGATATTCCTGATGCGATGCCTGCGCTGATGAAAGCCTATAAAATACAGAAGCGTTGTAGCGCGGTCGGTTTTGACTGGGACTCGCTGGGCCCGGTGTTGGGAAAAGTGCACGAAGAGATTGATGAAGTGATGCACGAAGCGCAGCAGGCGGTAGTGGACGAAGAGAAGCTGGAGGAGGAGATTGGCGATTTGTTATTTGCCACCGTTAATCTTTCGCGCCATCTCGGCAGCAAGGCGGAAACGGCACTGCAAAAAGCCAACCGTAAATTCGAACGTCGCTTCCGTCAGGTCGAACACATTATTGCCGAAAGAGGGCTGACGATGAGCGAAGCCACTCTTGAGCAGATGGAAGAAGCCTGGCAACAAATCAAGCAGCGAGAATAGTATTGCTCCAGCGGCGGCCTTTTCGCCGCCGCTGCTGAGTATTTACCCAATTTCAATTTCACTAACTCGATTCAGCAAAAAATATTTTAACAAGGTTATTATGACCAAAATCAATCTGGCTAACGGCTTAGTGCGATAATTTAGTCTGATAAATACGGCGGCGCGCACACAACCAGAAACGATCAATTGTGGGCTCAGGGGGTTTCAAGTATACTGTTTTCCCGTCTTGGTTATTCCATCGTCTTTAAACCTAAACTCTCAGGTTCAGCATGACAACGAATTATATTTTTGTGACCGGCGGGGTCGTATCCTCTCTGGGCAAAGGCATTGCCGCAGCCTCACTGGCCGCTATCCTCGAAGCTCGTGGTCTTAACGTGACCATCATGAAACTGGACCCGTATATCAACGTGGATCCGGGCACCATGAGCCCTACACAGCACGGTGAAGTCTTTGTTACCGATGACGGCGCTGAAACCGATCTGGATTTAGGTCACTACGAGCGTTTCATCCGTACCAAAATGTCACGCCGCAACAACTTTACCACTGGCCGTATCTACTCTGAAGTGCTGCGTAAAGAACGCCGCGGCGACTATCTGGGTGCGACCATCCAGGTTATTCCGCACATCACCAATGCCATCAAAGAGCGCATCATTGAAGGCGGCGAAGGTCATGACGTTGTACTGGTCGAAATCGGCGGTACCGTTGGTGATATCGAATCGCTGCCATTCCTTGAAGCAATTCGCCAGATGGCGGTTGAAGTTGGCCGCGAGCATACGCTGTACATGCACCTGACACTGGTGCCGTACATGGCGGCAGCGGGTGAAGTGAAAACCAAGCCGACCCAGCACTCGGTTAAAGAGCTGCTGTCGATTGGTATCCAGCCAGACGTGCTGATCTGCCGTTCCGATCGTGCGGTACCCGCCAATGAACGTGCGAAAATCGCGCTGTTCTGTAACGTGCCGGAGAAAGCAGTAATTTCTCTGAAAGACGTTGATTCTATCTATAAAATCCCAGGCATGTTGAAATCACAGGGCCTTGACGATTATATTTGTAAACGATTCAGCCTGAACGCGCCGGAAGCTAATCTGTCCGAGTGGGAGCAGGTAATTTATGAAGAAGCCAATCCGGGCGGTGAAGTCACCATCGGAATGGTCGGCAAATATGTTGAATTGCCGGATGCCTATAAATCGGTGATTGAAGCACTGAAGCATGGCGGCCTGAAGAATCGTGTTACCGTCAATATCAAGCTGATCGACTCGCAGGATGTTGAAACCCGTGGTGTCGAATTACTGAAAGATTTGGACGCTATCCTGATCCCGGGTGGTTTTGGTTACCGTGGTGTGGAAGGCAAGCTGATGACCGCGCAGTACGCGCGTGAGAACAATGTGCCTTACCTTGGTATCTGCTTAGGTATGCAGGTGGCACTGATGGAGTTCGCCCGCAATGTCGCAGGCATGGAAGGCGCAAACTCTACAGAATTTGTGCCAGACTGTAAGTATCCGGTAGTTGCGTTAATTACCGAATGGCGTGATGAAGAAGGCAATGTTGAAATGCGCTCCGAACAGAGCGATCTGGGCGGTACTATGCGCCTTGGCAGCCAACAGTGCCAGTTGACCGATGATAGCCTGGTTCGTCAGATGTATGGTTCTGACACCATTGTTGAGCGTCATCGTCATCGCTATGAAGTGAACAATATGCTGTTGAAGCAAATCGAAGCGGCTGGATTACGTGTTGCAGGTCGCTCCGGGGATGACCAACTGGTTGAGATCATTGAGATCCCGAACCATCCATGGTTTGTTGCGTGTCAGTTCCACCCGGAATTTACCTCAACACCTCGTGACGGGCACCCGCTGTTTGCCGGCTTCGTCAAAGCGGCAAGCGAGTACCAGAAGCGTTTAGCGAAATAATATAGCAACGCACGCGCACCAGCGATGCCGTACATTTCGAGCTGCAGCAATGCTGCTGCGGCTCGAAAGAGAAAGGTTTAGTGTGTTGTTTGTCTGAGTCTTAGCTAACTTGTACTGAGGAAAATCTAATGTCCAAAATCGTTAAAGTCATCGGTCGCGAAATCATCGACTCTCGCGGTAACCCGACCGTTGAAGCTGAAGTTCATCTGGAAGGCGGCTTTGTAGGTATGGCAGCAGCGCCATCAGGTGCTTCTACCGGTTCTCGCGAAGCGCTGGAACTGCGTGACGGTGACAAATCTCGTTACCTGGGCAAAGGCGTAACCAAAGCCGTTGCCGCAGTAAATGGCCCAATCGCTGATGCGGTGAAGGGCAAAGATGCAAAAGACCAGGCAAATATCGATAAGATCATGATCGAGCTGGACGGCACCGAAAACAAATCTAACTTCGGCGCTAACGCTATTCTGGCGGTTTCTCTGGCTGCTGCGAAAGCTGCTGCTGCTTCTAAAGGCATGCCGCTGTATGAGCATATCGCTGAGCTGAACGGTACTGCGGGCAAATTCTCTATGCCTCTGCCAATGATGAACATCATCAATGGTGGTGAGCACGCCGACAACAACGTCGACATCCAGGAATTCATGATTCAGCCAGTGGGCGCGAAAACGCTGAAAGAAGCCGTGCGTATGGGTTCTGAAGTGTTCCACACCCTGGCAAAAGTACTGAAATCTAAAGGTATGGGTACTGCGGTTGGTGACGAAGGTGGCTATGCGCCAAACCTGGGTTCCAACGCTGAAGCACTGGCTGTTATCGCTGAAGCAGTTAAAGCAGCGGGCTACGAGCTGGGCAAAGACATCACTCTGGCGATGGACTGTGCAGCGTCTGAGTTCTACAAAGACGGTAAATACGTTCTGGCTGGCGAAGGCAACAAATCCTTCACTTCAGAAGAGTTTACCCACTTCCTGGAAGACCTGACCAAACAGTATCCAATCGTTTCTATCGAAGACGGTCTGGACGAATCTGACTGGGCAGGCTTTGCTTACCAGACCAAAGTTCTGGGCGACAAAATCCAGCTGGTTGGTGACGATCTGTTCGTGACCAACACCAAGATCCTGAAAGAAGGTATCGACAAAGGTATCGCTAACTCCATCCTGATCAAATTCAACCAGATCGGTTCTCTGACCGAAACGCTGGCTGCGATTAAAATGGCGAAAGATGCGGGCTACACTGCCGTTATCTCTCACCGTTCAGGCGAAACCGAAGATGCAACCATCGCTGACCTGGCGGTAGGTACTGCAGCTGGCCAGATCAAAACCGGTTCTATGAGCCGTTCTGACCGTGTTGCTAAGTACAACCAGCTGATTCGTATCGAAGAAGCGCTGGGCAGCCGTGCACCATTCAATGGCCTGAAAGAAGTTAAAGGTCAGTAATGGTTTTAATTCAGCGCTGACTCTTTGATTGAGCGCTGAGGAAAATCTGAAAAGCCTTATGCTTGCATAAGGTTTTTTTTTATTCTTTATTTTAATCAGTGGGTTAGATTGAAAAGTGCTGCCTTTTCTGGCGGGATTCATTACTGTCCGTTTTGGTGAGGCTGTGTAAGTATTACGTAATTAAATGTAATTATGTAAAGGCTCACCTTATGAAGTATCGCGCAGATATTGATGGCCTGCGGGCATTAGCTGTGCTGCCTGTTATTGCTTATCATATGGGCATTCCCGGCATACCTGGCGGTTTTACCGGTGTAGACATTTTCTTTGTTATTTCCGGATATCTAATCTGCGGCATCATATGGCAGAGTGCGATTAAAGGAGCATTTTCCTACCTCGATTTCTATAAGCGACGCTGCTTACGTATTTTACCGCCATTATTTGCCGTATTGGCGACCACCCTGATATTTGGCTACCACCATTTGTTGCCGGCGGCTTTCACCGATCTGAGCAATAGCGCCATCGCAACCACGCTGTTTTCATCGAATATTTTTTTCTGGCGAGAAGTCGACTATTTTGCTGGTCCGGCAGAGCTTAAACCACTGCTACACACCTGGTCACTGGCGGTTGAAGAGCAATTCTATATTATCTTCCCGATAGTACTGCTGTTGGCGGTGAAGTGGTGCCGGCAACGCGTAACGCAAATGATGCTGCTGATTATTGCCGGTTCGTTTTTGCTGAGTATCGTGGGCGTGCTAAAAAAACCTGACTTTACCTTCTACATGCTGCCTACCCGCGCGTGGGAGCTGGCATTGGGTGGGCTGATTGCGGTTTCCACGCTGGAGACAAAGGTCAGCGCGCTGCGATTATCCACCAGAAATCTGATGAGTGTTATTGGCTTATTACTGATTTTGTTTGGTTTTTTATGGCTTGATAGCAGTAAACCTTTTCCTTCATGGAATGCGCTCTGGCCGTGCGTCGGCAGTTTTCTGCTCATTCTGGCCGGTCGCGATGCGTTAATAAACCGTCTGCTGGCGCTAAAGCCGATAGTCTATATCGGCATGATTTCGTATTGCCTCTATCTCTGGCACTGGCCGATTATTGTATACACTAAAATGTTCTATAATTTCAGTGGGATAAATCTATATCTGGTTATCGTTGCCAGTACTTTTGGGCTGGCAGTCGCTTCGCGTTATCTGATCGAAATTCCTTTTCGCTACAAGCTTACAGCTATACGTCCTGCCGAAATCGTAGCGGCATCCGTTGCGGGTCTGGTGGCGCTGGGCGGCGCCACGCTTTATATGGGGCACTTCAATAATCACTCTGGTCAATTTTCTGATGAAGCACTGGCGCTGGCTAAGTTTTCTCAGTACCACGGTTCTGATGAGTATTACTATCAGTTCCGCACCGGCCGCTGTTTTATTGATGGCAATAACGAAGCCAAAGGTAAATATGACTACGATTTTTGCCTGAAAACCGCCAGTGCGGAAAAGAATTATTTGCTGATTGGCGACAGTCATGCGGCCCACTTATGGCGTGCGCTGAGTCTGGCAGCGGGTGAAAAAGTAAATCTTATTCAGGTGACCGCGGCTGGCTGTAAGCCTGTCAGCAGGCAGGCGGTGAATAATAAATGCACCGAACTGATGGACTATGCCTTCAGGCAGTGGATACCGAAGCATAAGCTTGATGGGGTGATTATCTCTGCTCGCTGGAAGCAGGCCGATATTGCGCCACTCGAAGCGACGCTGAAAGAGCTGAAGAAAACCACGGACAATATCATTGTGCTGGGCCCAACGGTGGAGTACAGCGAGCCGCTACCAGACCTGTTAGCCTATCAGCAGGGTGGACGTCAGGATTTGGTGGCAAATTCGGTGGACGGTAAGATCAAAGTCACCGATCACCAGCTGAATCAAAGCATGGGGCAGCAGCAGGTGCGGTATATCTCGGTATATAACATTATTTGTCCGGATAATGTGTGCCGTGCACTGGCATCTAACCATCAACCCAGTGCCTTTGACTATGGCCACTTTACTCTCAGTGGTGCAAATGACGTCGCTCAACAGGTGATGTTACAGATGCACCATAATAAATTTATGTGATGGGGTCCGGCCACCCGGGTCAGTCCGGGTGGCCGAAATTATGCCTATGGCCAGCGCATTTCACCTTTCAGCACTTTAGCACCCAGTTCCAGAGACGACGCCTCTTCTAAATCCGGATACTGCGCTTTAATAATTTTGATCAGCTCAGCAGAGTTTTTGCTCTCGGGCAGGGCTTTCTCGACCGCGCGCAAATAGTCCTGGGTAAAAGTGATTGATTTAACATTCTCATCCGCTCCCGGCAGGAAGTGGCCTGGGATCACCCGCACTGGTCTTAATGCAATCGCTTCATCCAGCGTTTTCAGCCAGTCGGCGCGCTGTTGTTGGGTCTGCGTATCAGCCAGCCAGACGTGAATGTTGTTGCCGCTGACCACTACACCACCGAGCATGGTTTTCAGTGATGGCACCCACAGCCAGCTGCGCTCCGGTGATGGCCCCTTCAGGCCTTTAACTTCAATACGCTCTCCGTCTACGCTGAAGCTATCGCCGTGCAGCGGTTGCGGAGTGATTAATTCCTGCGGCGCATTCTCTTTCAGTATCGGTCCCCAATACTTCAGCTTCAGATCTTTAGTTTGATCGATCAGCGCAATAGTTTGTGGCGTGGCGAGAATTTTAGCCTGAGGAAACGCCGCTTTAATGGTATCGAGACCGAAATAGTAGTCCGGATCGGAATGGCTGATATAGACCGTTGTCAGCGTTTTGCCGCTGGCCTTAATCCGTTTTACCAATTCCTGCGCGTCATTGCGCTGGAACTGCGCATCAATCAGCGCCACTTCACTTGGGCCGGAAATAATCTCGGAGCTGACGGCAAACACGCTGGCTTTACCGGGATTATAAACATCAATATTGAGTTTACTGGCGGCAAAAAGGGGAGAAGAGAGGCTGAGAGCGGCAACGCCCATCGATAATAACAGACGAATTTTCATATTGTTCAATTCCTGAAGTGAAGATACAGGCGATAGTAATTTGACCGGATCAAAAGAAAAACCGGATAATCAGCAATAGATTGTTTACTGAAACGAGCAAATTATGGATCGTCTGATCGCCAGTCGGGTTTTTGTCACTATTGTTGAGCGCAACAGCCTCACCGCTGCTGCGGAAGCGCTGTCGATGTCACGCGGTATGGTGACGCGTTATCTGACGCAGATGGAGCAGTGGGCCGGTGCGCGCTTGCTGCATCGCACCACTCGTCGCCTGAGCCTGACTGATGTGGGTGAACGCACCTTATTACGCTGTCGTGCGCTGCTGGAGTTAACCGAGCAGATTGAGAACGACTCACTGCATCACAGCGGTGAGTTAACCGGATTGCTGCGCGTCTCGTGCTCGTTATCGTTGGCACACAGCACTATGGCGGCGGCGGTGCTGGCATTTCAGCAGCAGCATCCGAAGGTGCGGATTGATATGCATATCAGCAATCAGCAGGTCAATCTGGTGGAAGAGCGGATTGATTTGGCGCTGCGTATCACCAATGAGCTATTGCCGGGAGTGATTGCGCGGCCCCTTGGCATATGCGATTCGGTGCTTTGCGCGACGCCGGACTATCTGGCGCAGCATGGCCAACCGCAGAATCCACAGGCGCTGGCAGAGCATAACTGCCTGACTTACACCTGGTTTGGTAAAAGTTTATGGCGTTTCAGCCGCGATGACACGCTGACTGAGATGGCGGTTAGCGGAAATCTCAGTGCCAATGACTCATTCTTTTTGCTGGCGGCAACTCAGGCGGGTAGCGGTATCAGTATGCAACCTTACTATTCCGTTGCCGGATTGCTTGCCCGCGGCGAATTGCAGGAGGTGTTACCGGATTACAGGCTGGAACCGTTGCATATCTATGGCGTGTACAGCTCGCGCCGTCAGCTGCATCCGGCACTGCGGGCGCTGATTGATTTTCTGGTGCAATGGTTTGCCAGTACACCGCTGTTACAGTCGCGCTGGGGCGGCTAAAGTGCTTTTGTGCCTTTTTTGTCGGTGAAATTTGGCGCAACTGTCGCGATCTGACATAATCTGCGCCCCTGATTCTACCGGTTAGCGAGAAAGTGATGCAGTACCCGATTAATGAGATGTTCCAGACATTGCAGGGCGAAGGTTTTTACACCGGCGTTCCGGCAATTTTTATCCGCTTGCAAGGATGTCCGGTTGGCTGCAGCTGGTGCGATACCAAACATACGTGGGATAAGCTGGCCGATCGGGAAACCTCGCTGGGCGATATTCTGATTAAAACCGTTGAAACCGATGCCTGGGGTTCGGCGGATGCTGAAGCGCTGCTGGCGACCATTGCTCAGCAAGGCTGGACCGCACGCCATGTGGTGATCACCGGCGGTGAGCCGAGCATTTACGATCTGACGCCGTTAACCGTTGCGCTTGAAGAGGCCGGTTTCAGTTGTCAGATTGAAACCAGCGGCACGCACGAGGTGAAGTGTTCAGCCCGCACCTGGGTGACGGTGTCGCCGAAGGTGAATATGCGTGGTGGCTATGATGTGCTGTCACAGGCGCTGGTTCGTGCCGATGAGATTAAGCATCCGGTAGCACGTCAGCGTGATATTGAGGCATTGGAAGCGTTGCTGGCGACGCTGGCAGACGATAAGCCGCGAATTGTGGCCCTGCAGCCGATCAGTCAGAAGGACGATGCGACGAAATTGTGCATTGAAACCTGCATTGCGCGTAACTGGCGTTTGTCGATGCAGACGCATAAATATCTGAATATTGCCTGATCTGTGGAGGGCGGCAAGCGCCGCCCCTTACAGACAGTGCTGTTAACCTTTATAGACGCATCCCGCCGTACAGGTCTCTTTCACCATAACCGCACTCAGTTCCGGCAGCGTCGGTTTCATCTGATCCCAAATCCATTTCGCCAGCACTTCGCTGGTTGGATTTTCCAGGCCGGGAATATCGTTCAGATAATAGTGATCAAGCCGATCGTATAGCGGTTTGAACGCCGCTTTTAGCTCAGCAAAATCCATTACCCAGCCGGTATGCGCATCCACTTCGCCGGTGATTTCAATACGAACCATAAACGAGTGTCCGTGCAGGCGACCACATTTATGGCCTTCCGGCACGTTAGGTAGATGGTGCGCGGCTTCAAACTGGAAATCTTTAAATAGCGTGGTTGCCATTGTCTCAGTCTCAATCTGTCAAAAAAACCGACGAAGTCTAACGGAAAACACCTTTTTTCGCACCCGTTTAGCGCCAGATGATGCAATCAACTGGGGGCTGCTATTCGGGCAATAATTAACTGACTGATTAACTTATTCTTTATTAACCAGTTTTGCTGCTAAGGCTTACCCGAAAAACCATTTAGTCATTTTGGTTATTTATTATTTCTAACCCTTATTTAATGGTTATTATGCTGATCGGTAACCTACCCCCATTCATATGTCCCGGACCACTGATACTGGAATTCTCAACGCAATGACGACTCAGGCTCCCCCAAGTTCTCTGCTTCCGCTAAACCCGGAGCAACTCGCGCGCTTGCAGGCGGCGACAGGTGATTTTTCTACCACGCAGCTCGCATGGCTCTCAGGTTACTTTTGGGGGATGGTCAATCAGACTCCGGGTAGTGCTGTGGTCAGCGCGCCTGCGCCGGTTGACGTGCCGGCAATCACCCTGCTTTCCGCTTCGCAAACCGGTAATGCCCGTCGCCTGTCAGAACAGCTGCGAGACGATTTACTGGCGGCCAAACTGAACGTTAATCTGGTGAATGCCGGTGACTATAAGTTCAAGCAAATCGCCCAGGAAAAACTGCTGGTGGTCGTGACGTCTACCCAGGGCGAGGGCGAGCCACCGGAAGAAGCGGTTGCGCTGCATAAATTCCTGATGTCGAAGAAAGCGCCGAAACTTAACGATACCGCGTTTGCAGTATTTGGTCTGGGTGATACTTCTTACGAGTTCTTTAGTCAGGCCGGTAAAGATTTTGACGGCAAGCTGGCTGAGTTGGGCGGCGATCGGCTGCTGGCGCGCGTCGATGCTGACGTTGAGTACGCTGCCGATGCTGAGCAGTGGCGTAAGCAGATTGTTGAGATTCTTAAAGCGCGCGTGCCGAGTGAATCACCGGCTCAGGCCGCAGCAACCGCGGCGGGCAGTGTAAATGAAGTGCACTCCAGCCCGTATACCAAAGAGCAACCGCTGACCGCCAGCTTTGCCGTCAACCAGAAAATCACCGGCCGCGACTCGGATAAAGACGTGCGCCATATTGAAATCGATTTAGGTGATTCCGGGCTGCGCTATCAGCCGGGTGATGCGCTGGGCGTCTGGTTTGAAAACGATCCAGCGCTGGTGCAGGAGCTGACAGAACTGCTGTGGTTAAAGGGTGACGAAAGCGTTGAGGTGAATGGCAGTACCTTGCCACTGTCCGAAGCGTTGCAGAAGCACTTCGAATTGACGGTCAATACGCCGCAGATTGTCGAGCGCTTTGCTCATTTGTCACGTAATGAAGCTTTACTGGCGTTGGTTGCCGATAAAGCGCAGCTTCAGCACTACGCGCAGAACACGCCAATTGTCGATATGGCGCGCCAGGCGCCCACTGAGCTGCATGCCGAACAGCTGACGGAATTACTGCGTCCGCTGACGCCACGCCTCTACTCCATTGCCTCGTCGCAGGCGGAAACTGAGAATGAAGTGCATATCACCGTCGGTGCGGTGCGTTATGAAATTGATGGCCGTCCACGTGCCGGTGGTGCATCGAGCTATCTGGCCGATCGGCTGGAAGAAGATGCTGAGATCCGGGTGTTTATCGAACACAACGATAATTTCCGTCTGCCTGCCAATCCGGAAACCCCGGTAATTATGATTGGCCCGGGCACCGGTATTGCGCCATTCCGCGCCTTTATGCAGCAGCGTGATAATGATGCTGCCAGCGGCAAAAACTGGTTGTTCTTTGGCAATCCTCATTTCACCGATGATTTCCTGTATCAGGTTGAGTGGCAGCGCTTTGTCAAAGATGGCCTGCTGACCAATATCGATTTAGCCTGGTCCCGTGACCAGCAGCATAAAATATACATACAAGATAAAATCCGTGCGAAAGGTGCGGAAGTGTGGCACTGGATTGAGGAAGGTGCCCACATTTACGTCTGCGGCGATGCCAATCGTATGGCAAAAGACGTTGAGCAGGCATTACTGGAAGTGGTAGCCGAACACGGTGGCATGGACACCGAAACGGCTGACGAATTTTTAAGTGAGCTGCGCATTGAGCGCCGTTATCAGCGAGACGTTTACTAATGAGCGAAAAACATCCTGGACCGCTGGTCGTTGAAGGCAAGCTAACCGACGCAGAGCGCCTGAAAAAACAGAGCAACTATTTGCGTGGCACCATCACTGAAGATCTCGATGATGGCCTGACCGGTGGCTTTAAAGGCGATAACTTTCTGCTGATCCGTTTTCACGGTATGTACCAGCAGGATGACCGCGATATTCGCGCCGAGCGCGCCGAGCAGAAACTGGAGCCGCGTCATGCGATGATGCTGCGCTGCCGCTTGCCGGGCGGTATCATCACGCCAACTCAGTGGCTGGCAATTGAAAAATTTGCCACCGACAATACCCTTTACGGCAGCGTGCGCCTGACTAACCGTCAGACCTTCCAGTTTCACGGCATCCTCAAGGGTAATGTCAAGCCGGCTCACCAGATGCTGCACGAGGTGGGGCTTGATGCGCTGGCAACGGCCAACGACGTTAACCGCAACGTGCTCTGCTCGTCGAACCCGGTTGAGTCTGAGCTGCATCAGGAAGCCTATGAGTGGGCGAAGAAACTTTCTGAGCATTTGCTGCCGCAGACGCGGGCGTATGCCGAAATCTGGCTGGATAAAGAGAAAGTTGCCACCACCGATCAGGAACCGATTCTTGGTGAAACCTATCTGCCGCGTAAGTTTAAAACTACCGTGGTGGTACCGCCGCATAATGACGTCGATCTGCACGCCAACGACTTGAACTTTATCGCTATTGCCGAGAACGGCAAGCTGGTGGGCTTTAACCTGCTGGTCGGTGGCGGTTTGTCGATTGAGCACGGTAATAAAGCCACTTACGCGCGCACTGCCAGCGAATTTGGTTATCTGCCGCTGGATAAAACGCTGGCGGTAGCGGAAGCGGTGGTGACCACTCAGCGAGACTGGGGTAACCGTACCGATCGTAAAAATGCCAAAACCAAATATACCCTTGAGCGTGTTGGCGTTGAAACCTTCAAACAGGAAGTGGAGCGCCGGGCCGGTATCACTTTCGAACCGATTCGCCCGTACGAATTTACCACCCGTGGCGATCGTTTTGGCTGGGTGAAAGGCATCGATAATAAATGGCATCTGACGCTATTTATTGAAAATGGTCGTCTGATGGACTATCCAGGTCGTCCACTGAAATCCGGCGTAGCTGAGATTGCGCGAATTCATCAGGGTGATTTCCGACTGACCGCTAACCAGAACCTGATTGTTGCTGGGGTGCCGGAAGCCGATAAAGACAAGATCGAACAGATTGCCCGCGCCTCGGGGCTGATGGAAAGCGTCACCGCCCAGCGTGAAAACTCAATGGCCTGTGTCTCATTCCCGACCTGCCCACTGGCAATGGCGGAAGCCGAACGCTTCCTGCCTGAATTTGTGACCCGGGTCGAAGGCCTGATGAATAAGCACGGCGTTGGCGAAGAGCACATAGTGCTACGCGTAACCGGTTGTCCGAACGGCTGCGGACGTGCCATGCTGGCTGAAATTGGTCTGGTCGGTAAAGCGCCGGGGCGTTATAACCTGCATTTAGGGGGTAACCGCATCGGAACGCGTATTCCGCGCATGTATCGCGAGAACATCACAGAAGATGAGATTCTGGCGAGCATTGATGAGCTGGTTGGCCGTTGGGCAAAAGAGCGTGAAGCCGATGAAGGTTTTGGCGACTTCACTATCCGTGCTGGCGTGGTAAAAGCGGTTCTCGATCCGGCGCGTGATTTCTGGGAATAACGGAGGCGATATGTCGGTACTCGATCTCGCAACATTGCGTGAATTACCAAAAGTAGAGCGCGTAATGGCGCTGGCAGAAGTGAATAATCAGCTGGATAAACTCTCCGCACAGGAGCGCGTCAGTTGGGCACTGGAAAATCTGCCGGGTGATTTTGTTCTCTCTTCCAGTTTTGGTATTCAGGCTGCGGTCTCATTGCATTTGGTCACTCGTCAGCAGCCGGATATCCCGGTCATTCTGACCGATACCGGCTATCTGTTTCCTGAGACTTATCAGTTTATCGACACGTTGACTGAGAAGCTGGATTTGAATCTGCAAGTGTTTCGCGCCGGGCAGTCAGCGGCGTGGCAGGAAGCGCGCTACGGTAAACTGTGGGAGCAGGGCGTTGAAGGCATCGAAAAGTACAATCTGATTAATAAGGTTGAACCGATGAATCGTGCGCTGCAAACGCTCGGCGGCCAGACGTGGTTTGCCGGTTTACGCCGCGATCAATCCGGCAGTCGCGCACATTTACCGGTGTTGGCGATTCAGCGTGGGGTATTTAAGTTCTTGCCGATTATCGACTGGGACAATCGCCAGGTTTATCAATATTTACAGCAGCATGGCCTCAGCTATCATCCGCTGTGGGACCAGGGCTATCTGTCGGTCGGCGATACCCACACCACGCGTAAATGGGAACCCGGTATGGCAGAGGAAGAAACTCGCTTCTTCGGCCTGAAGCGTGAATGCGGCTTGCATGAAGGTTAATGATAAATTTAACTAAACTTATCTCCATGTAGTTTAGCCGTGTTTATTAATAATTGCGTGTGGTATCACGGTTTCATTAATTTTTTGCCATTACATTGTTTAATTAAACTTATCGATCAATCCTTGTTGAGTGACATTTTACTCACTCAGCAAGGAGATACTCTGGTGTCAGATAAAGACCTGATGTTGTCTGGATCAATCAACGATCCATCTTCAGTTCTGAAGAATTCACTGCGTTTTGGTAAACCGTATTCATCTGACGAAATTGATATCCAGCAGGTCGGTACTCTGCAGGATTTTTTTACCGGCATGAGCAAATTACATGCTGCGTATCTGAAATTGGGTCTGGTTACTGCCCAACCCGGCAATATGCTTTTTTCTCCCTGGTTTTTCACGGCAGCTAACCGGCTGTTTCTGGCTAAAGTCGATGAAGATGTGATTGGAACCATTGCGCTGATTAAACAGAGCGGGCAAGGGCTGCCTGCTGAAAAAGTGTTTGCCGAGGAAATTGATCAGTCTGGCTGCTGTCCGGAGCGCACCGCAGAGATTGGCTCGTTATGTATTGATGAGAGTTATCGGGGCGGCGGCGTTCTGCGTGAGCTGTACGCGTGGATTATTCTGTATGCCGTATTTTTCCAGCGTATCGATACCTTGTTTATTCAGGTTGAAGCGCGCAAGGCACGTTTTTATCGTGATGTGCTGTTCTTTAAGCAGGTGGGAAAGAGTCGCCTGCATCCGGCATACCAGAATAAGCCGACGGCATTGCTGCGGGCAGATGTGAAACCGACGCTGGCTTTTTTAAGAAAGCAGCTATCGCCGCATAAGCGTCTGAGCCTGAGAGAAGTGCTGAAATCGATGAATATCAATCATCTTTACAGCAAATTAGTGGAGCGGATGAAGCGGGAACAGGCCTGGTGCTGGACCGCAGAACATGCGCGTCACTACTGCGACCGCTGTTGCGTCAGAAACGAAGCGCTGAACAGCATCCAGCGCGCCGAGTTACAGAAAATTCTCAATCGTAATAACTGACAGACTTTCACGGGCGGAGGCAGGAAGCCAGGCCGCCCGTATCTTCAGCGAGTCAGCTGGCCACCAGTCCGCTAAATGCCGCAGCCGCGCGCGTCACATTCACTTTTGTCACCTCGTAATGAGCCACCGCGACAAACGGATCTTCAGCCAGAATGGTTTCCAGCCGCTGGCGATCGATATCTTTCACCATGATCATTCCGCCGGTGCGCGGATCTTTGCGACCCGCCGCAATAAACACCCCGGCGTCGAAGTAGCGATCAAGCCACTGAATATGGGGTTCCAGCAGGGCTTCAACTTCTTCAACCGGGCGATGATAGTTCAGATAAACGATATACATTACGGCTCCTTTTTTTCGGCCGGATTAGCCAGTTCGGTAATTAACGGCAGCAGAATTTTTACGCTGTCGCGGCTGCGTAGCGCGATACGCCCAGGCAACCAGCGATCGATATAGCTGAGGTTATCACGCTCGGTTTGATGGCGGCTAATACCCTCCGGGAAGTGCGGTGACTTACTGCGCTGCTGACTGCCATCCTGATGGCCCAGTTTCCAGTTTGCCGCACGCACGCTAAGCAGTGGAAAACCAGCGCTGTCGAACGGATCGGCTGGCTTGTTTAGCGGGTGGCTGCTGGCGTTGATGCCGTAACGATGAGCAATTGCCAGTGCACGGTCGCGGGTCTGACGTGCTACCGCTGCCGGAGTATTGCTGCCGCTGTTAAAGTAGAGCTTATCGCCCACCAGCAGACTGTCGAGATTAATCACCAGCAAAGTATGCTGTTTCTCGTTGGCTTTCATTCGCGCGAGGTAATCTTCGCTGCCCCGATGACCAATCTCTTCGCCGCTCAAGGCAACAAAGCGAATGCCATAGTGCAGCGGCTGGCTGCTGAGTCGCTGTGCCAGCTCAAGCATTACGCCCAGGCCGGCGGCGTTATCATCCGCTCCCTGTAAGCGTAAGCCGCCAAGATTGTTTTCGACATCGCTGTCGCTTAGCGGGCTCCAGGTATCAAGATGGGCAACGATCAGGATCTCCTGTGGCGCTTTGCCCGGGCGTGCGGCAATCACCGAACTTCCGGTAACCTGACGCCAGCTGGTACTGCCATCTTTATGCTGGTATTGATAACGGGTATTAAAATCCCGTTTGTCGCTGTGATAGCCCATATCGCTGAACTGCTGCTGCAAATAGTCAGCGGTCAACAACTCGGCCGGGCTTCCGACCATGCGGCCAGGAAAAAGGGTAGCAATATTGCGCAGCTGCTGTTCAGCAAACTTGCCGATAGCGGGCTGTGCCGCCATGACCGGTAATGTGATGCCGCAACTGAGTAGCGAGGCCAGCACTCTCAGGCGGAGGGTGGAAAACATTTCAGAATCCTTAGGCGTCATGCCATAGCGCGAGCGAAATTTTTTTGCTGCAATATTATGAAATTGTGATCGCCGTTAGACAATTTCATTCGCTCTGAAACGCCCTAAATATCATCCGTTAAGCACATTTTGTTCTCAGCTTAGCCGGTTCGTTATTCCATTAGGTAACTACTCATTCCAATTAGTAATTTCATCTGCCCGAACCTGCAGACGTATAGTCGCGTTAACTTTCTGTTATTTCATATAAGGTCGACGTGGACTATCTTCCGATTTTTGCCGATCTCAAGTCTAAACCGGTTCTGGTGGTAGGCGGTGGTGATATTGCGGCGCGCAAAATTGAATTACTGCGTCGTGCCGGGGCGCGGGTGCAGATTGCTGCTCGCGAGCTGTGTGAAGAACTTCAGGCGCTGGCCGACCACGACCAGCTTGAATGGCTGGCGACCTCTTTTGACGAGACACAGCTTGATAGCGTGTTTCTGGTGATTGCCGCCACTGATGACAGTGCGCTGAATGCCCGGGTATTTGAAGCGGCCAGTCAACGCCATCTGCTGGCGAACGTGGTGGACGACCAGCCAAAATGCTCCTTTATCTTCCCCTCGATTGTCGACCGTTCACCGCTGGTCGTCGCGATCTCCTCCAGCGGCACCGCTCCGGTGCTGGCCCGTTTGCTGCGCGAAAAACTGGAAACGCTGTTACCGGCCAATCTCGGGCAGATGGCAGACATTGCCGGTCAGTGGCGCGACAAGGTTAAACAGCGCTTTAGCAAGATGTCAGATCGCCGTCGTTTCTGGGAACGTGCCTTTAATGGCCTGTTCGCCAGCCAGGTGGCTGCCGGTAACGTGCAGGGTGCCCGGCAGACGCTGGACAGTCAGTTGGATAACCCCGAGCAGGCGCAGGGGGAAATTATTCTGGTGGGCGCCGGGCCGGGTGACTCTGGTCTGCTGACATTGCGCGGTTTGCAGGTGATGCAGCTGGCCGATGTGGTGCTGTATGACCATCTGGTCAGTGACGAAATTTTGGATCTGGTGCGCCGCGATGCCGACAGGATCTGCGTGGGTAAACGTGCCGGAGCGCATTCGGTGCCGCAGGAAGAGACCAATCGCCTGCTGGTGACGCTGGCGCAAAAAGGTAAACGGGTGGTGCGGTTAAAAGGCGGCGATCCGTTTATTTTCGGTCGCGGTGGTGAAGAGCTACAGGCCGCGCAGCAAGCGGGCATTCCGTTTCAGGTGGTGCCAGGAATTACAGCCGCAGCCGGCGCTACCGCTTACGCTGGTATCCCGTTAACACATCGTGATTACGCGCAGAGCGTGCTGTTTATTACCGGCCACTGCCGTCCCGACGGCGAGGGTATCGACTGGCCTTCACTGGCGCGTGCGCGTCAGACGCTGGCGATCTATATGGGAACGGTAAAAGCGGCTGAAATTAGTCAGCAGCTGATTGCTCATGGCCGTGACGCCAGCACCCCGGTGGCGGTCATTGGCCGCGGCACCCGTCAGGATCAGCAGGTATTAACCGGTACGCTGGAACATCTCGAAGAACTGGCGCAACGCGCCCCAACGCCAGCGCTGTTGGTGATTGGCGAAGTCGTCAATCTGCACGCGCAGCTGGCCTGGTTTCAACATTCAGCACAGCAGGCCGGACGTGAGTCCGCCGTTGTGAATTTGGCTTGAGGAAAGATTATGGATCAAAAACGACTCACCCATTTGCGTCAACTGGAGGCGGAGAGTATCCATATCATCCGCGAAGTGGCGGCGGAGTTTGCTAACCCGGTGATGATGTACTCCATCGGCAAAGATTCTTCTGTGATGCTGCACCTGGCGCGTAAAGCCTTCTATCCGGGAACCCTGCCGTTTCCGCTGCTGCATGTTGATACCGGCTGGAAATTCCGCGAAATGTACGAATTTCGCGACCGCATGGTTAAAAATATCGGCGCTGAATTGCTGGTTCACCGTAACCCGGAAGGGGTGGCAATGGGGATTAACCCGTTTGTCCACGGCAGTGCCAAGCACACCGATATTATGAAGACCGAAGGTTTGAAGCAGGCGCTAAATAAATGGGGCTTTGATGCTGCGTTTGGCGGTGCTCGCCGTGATGAAGAGAAGTCGCGTGCGAAAGAGCGTATCTATTCATTCCGTGACCGTTTTCACCGCTGGGATCCGAAGAACCAGCGCCCGGAGCTGTGGCACAACTACAACGGCCAGATCAACAAAGGCGAAAGCATCCGCGTTTTCCCGTTGTCGAACTGGACCGAACTGGATATCTGGCAATATATCTTCCTGGAAAACATCGAGATCGTTCCGCTGTATCTGGCGGCACCTCGTCCGGTGCTGGAACGTGATGGCATGCTGATGATGATCGACGATGACCGTATCGATCTGCAACCTGGTGAAGTGATCGAGCAGCGTATGGTGCGTTTCCGTACGCTGGGCTGCTGGCCGCTGACCGGTGCGGTTGAATCTGAAGCGCAAACGCTGCCGGAGATTATCGAAGAGATGCTGGTATCCACCACCAGCGAACGTCAGGGGCGCATGATTGACCGCGACCAGGCCGGCTCGATGGAGCTGAAGAAACGCCAGGGTTATTTCTAAGGAGCCGCCAAATGAATAACGTTATTGCACAACAAATTGCCGATCAGGGTGGCGTAGAAGCCTGGCTGCACGCGCAGCAACATAAAAGTCTGCTGCGTTTTCTGACCTGCGGCAGCGTCGACGACGGTAAAAGTACGCTGATTGGCCGACTGCTGCACGATACCCGTCAGATCTATGAAGATCAGCTCTCTTCGCTGCATAACGACAGCAAACGTCACGGTACGCAGGGCGAAAAACTTGACCTGGCGCTGCTGGTTGATGGTTTGCAGGCCGAGCGTGAACAGGGCATCACTATCGATGTGGCGTATCGCTATTTCTCCACCGAGAAGCGCAAATTTATTATTGCCGATACCCCGGGCCATGAGCAGTACACGCGCAATATGGCGACCGGTGCCTCAACCTGCGATCTGGCGATTCTGCTGATCGATGCGCGTAAAGGCGTGCTGGACCAAACTCGTCGTCACAGCTTTATCTCCACGCTGCTGGGAATTAAACATCTGGTGGTGGCGATCAATAAAATGGATCTGGTCGACTATAAGCAGGAAACGTTTGAGCAGATTAAACAGGATTATCTGGATTTTGCTGAGCAGCTGCCGGAAGACCTGGATATCCGCTTTGTGCCGCTGTCGGCGCTGGAAGGCGAAAATGTCGCGACGCCGAGCGCTGAGATGAACTGGTATAGCGGCCCGACGCTGCTGGATGTGCTGGAAACCGTCGAGGTGCAGCGCGTGGTTGAGCAGCAGCCGATGCGTTTCCCGGTGCAGTATGTGAATCGTCCTAATCTCGATTTCCGTGGTTATGCCGGTACGCTGGCATCAGGTACGGTACGCGTTGGTCAGCGGGTAAAAGTGCTGCCATCAGGCGTTGAATCTTCGATTGCCCGCATTGTGACCTTTGATGGCGATTTACAACAGGCCGCAGCCGGTGAAGCGCTGACGCTGGTGCTCAAAGATGAGATTGATATCAGCCGCGGCGATTTGCTGGTGGAAGCCGATGCCACGCTGAAAGCGGTGCAGGGCGCATCCATTGATGTGGTGTGGATGGCGGAACAGCCGCTAACCCCGGGTCAGAGCTACGATGTCAAAATCGCCGGTAAGAAAACCCGCGCGCGGATTGAAAACATTCAGCATCAGGTCGAGATTAACAGCCTGACACAGCGCGAAGTGGAAAACCTGCCGCTTAATGGTATTGGCCTGGTTGATGTGACCTTTGATGAACCGATGGTGCTGGATGCCTATCAGCAAAATCCGGTGACCGGCGGGATGATCTTTATTGATCGTCTGAGCAACGTGACCGTCGGTGCGGGAATGATTCGCCAGCCGCAGGAAGATGTGCAGCAGAGCCGCGGTGAATTCAGCGCCTTTGAACTGGAGTTAAACGCGCTGGTACGTCGCCACTTCCCACACTGGAATGCACGCGACCTGTTGGGTGGCAAATAAATGGCCGCCACACATGATGAAAATGTCATCTGGCATTCGCACGCGGTAACGCGTGCGGAGCGCGAGTCGTTAAATGGTCATCAGGGCGTGGTGTTATGGTTTACCGGGCTTTCAGGCTCGGGTAAATCGACGGTGGCCGGTGCGCTGGAACAGGCGCTGCATCAGCTGGGCGTCCGTACTTACCTGCTGGACGGTGACAATGTGCGTCATGGACTGTGCCGCGATTTAGGCTTCAGCGATGATGACCGCAAAGAGAATATCCGTCGCGTGGGTGAAGTGGCAAAACTGATGGTTGATGCGGGCCTGGTGGTGCTGACGGCGTTTATCTCTCCGCATCGCGCCGAGCGTCAAATGGTGCGTGATACGATTGGTGAAGGGCGTTTTATCGAAGTGTTCGTCGATACGCCGTTAGCCATCTGTGAAGCGCGCGATCCGAAGGGATTATACAAAAAAGCCCGCGCCGGAGAGCTGCGTAATTTCACCGGTATTGATGCGGTATATGAAGCGCCGGAGCAGGCCGAAATTCAGCTTGATGGCGAACAATTGGTAACAAAATTGATAGCGCAATTGTTAGACCTGCTGCGTGGTCGCGATATTATCAAGTCCTGAGATAGCTACGGCTGATCCGCTATGTTTCAGGTTGCAGGTGTGCTGGTTCGCCATCTGCCTGCAACCTGACTGATTCAGGATTATTAACGCCAGAGAGCGAGCCGACAACGCGTCAACAGGATACTTATGCAGAACGTTACCCCGATGCTTGCCCGAAAAGATGAATCTGACCTTGAAGAGCACAGCTGGTCATTCCCCGGTGGGGTGATAGGCTTTGTTGCTTACTGGTTTGCGCTGGCGATTCCCCTGGTACTCTACGGTTCCAATACGCTGTTTTTCTTCCTCTATACCTGGCCTTTCTTCCTTGCTCTGCTGCCGGTTTCGGTATTAATGGGGATTGCCATGATTTTGTTGCTGCGCGGGCGCTTAATCTGGACGCTGATTCTGACCACGCTGCTGGTGGTGTGCCTGTTCTGGCTGGTGTTTTCTTATCTTACCGGCTGGTGATTAGCATCATGGTAACAGGGGAGCCGTTATCGGCTCCCGCTGCGTTACAAAACTTTGCTGAGAAATGATGCGGTACGCGGGTTAACAGGGGCAGTGAACAGTTGTTCGGGATGACCCATTTCCTGAATCACGCCCTGATCGATAAACATCACCCGATCGGCGACTTCGCGGGCAAAGGCCATCTCGTGGGTGACAATCACCATCGTCATGCCTTCCTGCGCCAGGGTTTTCATTACCGCCAGCACTTCACCGACCAGCTCAGGATCGAGTGCCGAAGTCGGTTCATCAAACAGCATGATTTTCGGCTCCATCGCCAGCGCCCTGGCAATTGCCACGCGCTGTTGCTGACCCCCGGACAGGCTGTTTGGCCAGGCGTCGATTTTATCGCTCAGCCCGACTTTTGCCAGCAGCACTTTCGCCTGTTCAATCGCCACCTTACGCGACAGTTTACGCAGCTCCATTGGCGCCATAATCAGGTTTTCCAGCACTGTCATGTGCGGGAACAGATTGAAGCGTTGGAACACCATGCCGACCGATTCGCGCAGCTGGTTAATATTGGTTTTTACATCGTGCACCGCAAAGCCGTTGACCTCAACGCTGCCGCCCTCAATGCTTTCCAGCCCGTTAAGGCAGCGCAGGAAAGTACTTTTTCCCGAGCCTGATGGACCGATAACGCACACCACTTCTTGCGGATCAATATCGCAGCTGATGCCACGCAGTACGAGATTATCGCCAAATTGTTTCTGCAAATTATTAACGTGAATCACTTTTGCCGAACCTCTTTTCCATATATTGAACCAACAGCGACAGCAGGAAAGTAAAGACCCAGTAAATCACTGAAATCACCAGGTAGGGTTCCCAGTAAGTCGCATAGGCGCCGGAAACGGTACGCGCGGCGTAGGCCAGATCGGCGAGGCCGATGGCGGAAGCCAGCGAGGAGTCTTTCACAATCGCAATGGCATTATTGCCCAGCGGCGGCAGCATGCGACGAAACGCCTGTGGCAAAATCACCTTGCGCATGGTGCTGCCATACGGCATACCCAGTGAACGCGAGGCTTCCATCTGACCGCGATCGATTGACTGAATACCGGCGCGGAAAATCTCTGACACATAGGCACCGGAATTCAGCGTGATTGCCACGATGCAGGAAAGAAACGCGCCATAGTCCGAACGTAAGGTACGGGCAAAGTCAGAGGACATCAGCCCGCTGGTTACCAGTAAGCCATCGCGCGGATTAATAAACAGCGGAATCAGGGCGAAGTGCACCACCATAATCTGCACAAACAGCGGCGTACCGCGAAATGCACTGATATAGATGCGTACCGGCCACTGAACAAAATAGTGCAGTATAAATTTCCACGGGCCATGCGGAGCCTGTGCCAGCCGGCCCAGGCCGAGGGTCAAACCCCAGAGCGTACCGGTGATCACGCAGATCAACGTACATTTCAGGGTCATCATCGCGCCGTCGATAAACAGCGGCATATATTCCTGAATGATTTCCCAACGAAATCCTGTCATACCACAATCCTGTAAAAAGAATTCGCCGCACCCGGCGGCGAAAAAGAGGGGTTATTCAGCGGGCAGAGTGGGGACGTTGCTGTCGAACCAGGCGCTGTAGATTCTGGCGTAGGTGCCATCGGCAATGATAGTTTTCAGGCCAGCGTTAATTTTTTCACGCAGTGCATCGTTACCCTTTGCTACCGCGATACCGAAGTACTGGCGTTCAAATTTGGCGTCAGATACCAGCTTAAACTGTTTTTCCGGGTGGGTTTTGATGTAGTACTTCACCACACCGACATCGCCGACCGCAGCACTGATACCCTCTTCATACAGCTCTTGCAGCAGCAGTGGAGTATTATCAAAGCGTTTGATCGCGGTGCTGTTTTTGCCTAACACGTCGGAAACCACGATATCGCCGGTACTGGAGTTGACCACCCCGACTTTTTCATTTTTCAGTGCCTCAAGAGAGTCAATTTTTGAATCTTTGGCCACGACGATAGACTGCTCCGCCGGGAAGTAGGGCGCGGAGAAATCCACCATCTGTTTACGTTTGTCGGTAATAGTGATACCGGAAATAATAATGTCGCGATCGCCGGAGCCAAGGGTAGCGAAAATGCCTTCCCAGGGGGTATTGATCAGCTTAACCTCAGCGTTTTGCGCCTTAGCTACCGCTTTAATTATATCGATATCAAAACCTTCCAGCTGTTTTTGACTATTCTCAAACTCGAAAGGGCGGTAAGTACCCCCTGAACCGACGACCCAGGTTTCCGCCTGAGCGGCTGAGGTCAGCAACGCCAGCAGGGTGCCGATCAGTGCAAATCTTTTTAACATATGTGCTCCCGGTATTTTAAAATAGTCTTAATTATGCATTTTAAGTGCATAAAAATACATTTTCATTGGCAGTCAGGCAAGCGCTGTTTGAGCGCAGCTCTGATAAAGCTGTTCAATTTCGCCTGCGTAGTGGAGTCGGGCGAAAAGTTATGGGATGATTGAGCCGTTTTTCAGGGGGCGGGATGGGTAAACTTACGCTGCTGTTACTTGTACTGTTAGGCTGGCTGCAATATTCGCTCTGGCTGGGCAAGAACGGCATTCATGATTATACGCGGGTCAATGACGACGTCGCGGTGCAGCAGGCGAATAACGCCAAACTTAAAGCGCGCAACGATCAGCTTTTTGCCGAAATCGACGATTTAAACGGCGGTTCGGAAGCGATTGAAGAACGTGCACGTAGCGAGCTGGGAATGATTAAACCCGGCGAGACCTTCTATCGCCTGGTGCCGGATCAAAACAGACGAAACGCGCAACAGGCTGCTCAAAACCAACAACGATAAATAATGACCAACATTGCAGGTTCCTTCCCGGACGTTATCGCCGTGGTTCCCGCGGCCGGTATCGGCAGCCGCATGCTGTCTGAGTGTCCGAAGCAGTATCTGACCATTGGCAAGCAAACCATTCTCGAACACAGTATTGCCAGCTTGCTGGCGCATCCGGCAGTGACGCGCGTGATTGTGGCGCTTAGCCCTGAAGATGTGCAGTTCCGGCAGCTGGCGATTGCGCACGATCCGCGTATTATCCCGGTAACCGGCGGGAATCAGCGCGCCGAATCGGTACTGGCCGGGCTCAACGCTGCCGGTAACGCTGGCTGGGTATTGGTGCATGATGCCGCACGACCTTGTCTGCATGCGGACGACCTGGCGCGCCTGCTGGCGATAGCGACCCACAGCCGCGTAGGTGGCATTCTCGCTGCGCCGGTGCGCGATACCATGAAACGCGCGGAGCCGGCAAAAGCGGCGATTGCTCATACTGTCGATCGCGAAGCGTTATGGCATGCGTTAACACCACAATTTTTCCCGCTTGATCTGCTGCGCGGCTGTTTGCTGCGCGCGCTCAATGAAGGCGCAATCATCACTGATGAAGCATCGGCGCTGGAGTATTGCGGCTATCATCCTGAGCTGGTGGTCGGGCGCAGTGATAATATTAAAGTCACGCGGCCGGAAGATTTAGCGCTGGCCGCGTTCTATCTGACTCAATCAAATAATTAAGGAGAGCGCAAAATGCGTATCGGTCACGGTTTTGATGTCCATGCTTTTGGTGGCGAAGGCCCGCTGATTATGGGTGGCGTGCGAATTCCTTACGATAAAGGTTTGCTGGCACACTCTGACGGTGACGTGGTATTGCATGCGCTGACGGATGCGCTGCTCGGCGCTGCGGCGCTGGGGGATATCGGCAAGCTGTTTCCGGATACCGATCCGGCGTTTAAAGGCGCTGACAGCCGCGAATTGTTGCGTGAGGCGTGGAATAAAATTCAGCAAAAGGGCTATCGACTCGGTAATGTCGATGTGACCATTATTGCTCAGGCACCGAAAATGCTGCCGCATATTCCACAGATGCGAATCAATATTGCAGAAGATCTGGGTATCCATATGGATGACGTCAACGTGAAAGCGACCACCACGGAAAAGCTGGGCTTTACCGGGCGGGGTGAAGGTATCGCCTGTGAAGCAGTGGCGCTGCTGGTAAAGGCGCAGTCTTAATGGATATGTTAAATCTGAGCCGGTTGCACGGTAAGCCAGCGGCACGCGGTAAGCTGAAAGCTAACCCCGAAGATTTTGTGGTCATTGAAGATCTGGGATATACCCCGGATGGTGACGGCGAGCAGCTGCTGGTGCGCCTGCGTAAAACCGGCTGTAATACCCGCTTTGTTGCCGAAGCGCTGGCAAAATTTGCCGGTATTCATCCCCGCGACGTGAGTTTCGCTGGCATGAAAGATCGCCATGCGGTGACTGAGCAGTGGTTCTGCCTGCGCCTGCCGGGCAAAGAGACGCCGGTGATGAGTACCTTTCAGCTGGAAGGTTGCGAAGTGCTGGAAAGCGCGCGCCATCGTCGCAAGCTGCGTACGGGTGCTTTGCAGGGCAATGCTTTTAAACTGATTCTGCGTCAGATTAGCGATCGTGATGCGGTCGAACAGCGGCTGGAACAGATTCTTCAGGCGGGTGTACCCAACTATTTTGGCCTGCAAAGATTTGGTCATGAGGGTAACAACCTGACGCTGGCCCGGCGCTGGGCGGCAGACGAAATTCGCGTGCGTGAGCGCAATAAGCGCAGTTTCTTGTTGTCAGCAGCGCGCAGTGCCATGTTTAATCAGGTCGTCAGTCAGCGACTGGCGCAGCAGCATTCGCTGTGCAAAGTCATGGCAGGTGATGCACTTCAGCTGACGGGGCGCGGTAGCTGGTTTGTGGCAGAAGACGCTGAGTTTGAGACGCTGCAACAGCGCGTTGATAATAATGAGCTACGTATTACCGCGCCGCTGCCGGGCAGCGGCGAATGGGGAAGCCGTGATGCGGCGCTGTCATTTGAACAACAGTGCCTGTCAGCCGAGGCAGAATTGATTACACTGCTTGAGCGTGAACGCGTCGAAGCGGCACGCCGTGCGATGTTGGTTATCCCGCGCGAGCTTCGCTGGGACTGGTGGGATGATGTTACGGTAGAGCTGAATTTCTGGCTGCCGGCCGGTAGCTTTGCCACCAGCGTAGTGCGTGAAATCCTCGAACAAGAAGGTGACGATGCGGATATTGCTGAGTAACGATGATGGTATTCATGCGCCGGGCATTCAGGCTTTAGCCAAAGCCCTGCGCGAGTTTGCTGACGTGCAGATTGTGGCGCCCGACCGTAACCGGAGCGGCGCCTCAAACTCACTGACGCTGGAAACACCATTACGCACTTTTCCTTACCCCAACGGTGATATTGCCGTGCAGATGGGCACGCCAACCGACTGTGTCTATCTTGGCGTCAATGCGCTGATGCAGCCGAAGCCGGATATCGTGGTGTCAGGCATCAATGCCGGGCCTAACCTTGGCGATGACGTCATCTATTCAGGCACCGTTGCTGCGGCAATGGAAGGGCGCCATCTGGGCTTGCCGGCACTGGCGGTATCGCTGGATGGCCATCAGCATTATGACACTGCCGCGGCGATTACCTGTTCTATACTGCGCGCATTGCAGCGCGAGCCGCTGCGTACCGGACGCATTCTGAATATCAATGTGCCGGATCTGCCGCTCGATCAGATTAAAGGTATTCGGGTAACGCGCTGTGGTAGCCGTCATCCCTCCGATCAGGTGATTCCGCAGCAGGATCCACGCGGCAATACCCTGTACTGGATCGGCCCGCCTGGCGATAAGTTTGATGCTGGCCCGGATACCGATTTTGCTGCGGTCGATGCGGGTTATGTATCGGTTACCGCGCTGCACGTCGATTTAACTGCGCACGGTGCGCAGGATGTGCTCTCCAGCTGGATAACCAAAGCCGGAGTCAATAAGGAATGGTGAGCAAGCGTATTGATACGTTGCTGGCACAGCTGCGCCAGCAGGGCATTGACGATGAGCGTTTGCTGAAGGCAATTGAAGAGGTGCCGCGTGAGCGTTTTGTCGACGAGGCTTTTGAACATAAAGCCTGGGAAAACGTGGCGTTACCGATAGGTTCCGGCCAGACCATTTCGCAGCCTTATACGGTAGCGAAAATGACCGCGCTGCTTGAGCTGACGCCGACCTCCCGGGTGCTGGAGATCGGCACCGGCTCGGGCTATCAGACGGCAATCCTTGCGCATCTGGTAGAGCATGTTTGTTCGGTTGAACGGATAAAAGGCTTGCAGTGGCAGGCGAAACGCCGGCTTAAGCAGCTTGATTTACACAATGTATCCACCCGCCACGGTGATGGCTGGCAAGGCTGGCCGTCACGCGGGCCTTTTGATGCGATTATCGTTACCGCTGCCCCACCGGAAATCCCGCCAGAACTGCTGTCACAACTCGACGAAGGCGGCATTATGGTGTTGCCGGTTGGGGAAGAGCAGCAGGCGTTGAAGCGCATTCGGCGTAAAGGGAATGAGTTTGTTGTCGATACCGTCGAGGCGGTGCGGTTTGTCCCGCTGGTTAAGGGCGATTTGGCATAAAATTATGTGCCGGCCACTATTATCAGTATTTATACACAACTGCGTAATGGCACGCTGCGGTTGATATTGTTAGTATCCATTGTTATCTACCAGCTTGTAGATGCCGGGCAAACGCCGCGCATTGCGTGAGCCACCCGGTTTTAAGCCAATAATTGGTCACAGTTTTGCCGTCACGGGGGATAAATGAGCACGGGAAGCCCAGTTTTTAAATTAAGCCGTATTGCGGCCGTTTCACTTGTTGGTTTTTGGTTGGCAGGTTGCTCTAACGACTCAACACAGGCCCCCATCAGCTCCGTAGGCAGTAATTCCGGCATGAGCAGCCAGAACGCCAGCAGTGGTGGCATGATATCGGGTAGCGCGCCAGCGACGCCGATGGCTGCATCCAGCGACGTGCAGACGCAGAATGGCCGTATCGTCTACAATCGTGCTTATGGGAATATTCCCAAAGGAAGTTATAACGGGGATACCTACACGGTTAAACGTGGCGATACGTTGTTCTATATTGCCTGGATTACCGGCAACGATTTCCGTGATTTAGCCCAGCGCAATAATGTGCCGGAGCCTTTCAGCCTCAACGTTGGCCAGACTTTACAGGTGGCTAACGGCTCCGGTACCCCGATCACCGGTGGTAACGCCATTACGGCGGCGGATGCAACGCAGGCGGGAGTGCAGGCTCCACCAACTGCAACGCAAATTAAAGCACCAACGGTTGCACAGCAACCCGTTATTACGTATTCTGAGGACTCTGGTAAATCAAATGGAGGCAAAATGTTGCCTTCATCGGGAACAACTGTTGCAACGACAACAGCCCCGGTTACCGCTCCGACAGTCAGTAGCACCACTAACAGTTCCACTCCGGTCGGAACCTGGCGCTGGCCTACTGATGGTAAGATCATCGACAACTTCTCTGCTTCCGAAGGTGGCAACAAAGGAATCGATATTGCGGGGTCGCGCGGACAGCCGATCGTGGCCACTGCCCCTGGGCGTGTGGTGTACGCAGGTAATGCGCTTCGCGGTTACGGTAATTTGATAATCATCAAACATAATGATGATTACCTGAGCGCCTATGCGCACAACGACACAATGCTGGTCCGTGAACAACAAGAAGTGAAAGCGGGTCAGAAGATTGCGACGATGGGCAGCACAGGTACCAGTTCAGTAAGATTGCATTTTGAAATTCGTTACAAGGGGAAATCCGTCAACCCGTTGCGATATTTACCGCAGCGATAAACCGGCAGAACCCGAGAAAATGATGTTCTGCCCTGGAGTCACGGGTAGGAGCCGCTTATGAGCCAGAATACGCTGAAAGTTAACGAGTTACACGAAGACGCGGAATTCGACGAGAACGGAGCTGAGATTTTTGACGAGAAGGCTCTTGTCGGAAACGAACCTGGTGATAACGACTTAGCTGAAGAAGAGTTGATGTCGCAGGGTGCGACACAAAGAGTCCTGGATGCGACGCAGCTCTATTTAGGAGAGATCGGATATTCTCCGCTGTTAACGGCTGAAGAAGAAGTTTTCTTCGCTCGCCGTGCACTTCGCGGTGACGTTCCGTCTCGTCGTCGTATGATCGAAAGTAACTTACGTCTGGTGGTGAAGATTGCCCGTCGTTACAGCAATCGTGGTCTGGCGCTGCTGGATCTGATTGAAGAAGGTAACCTCGGTTTGATCCGCGCAGTTGAGAAGTTCGATCCGGAAAGAGGTTTCCGTTTCTCAACGTACGCCACCTGGTGGATTCGACAGACTATTGAACGGGCGATCATGAATCAAACCCGTACCATCCGTCTGCCGATTCACATTGTGAAAGAACTGAATGTTTATCTGCGTACAGCACGCGAACTTTCTCACAAGCTTGATCATGAGCCGAGTGCGGAAGAGATTGCTGAACAGCTCGATAAACCTGTTGATGATGTCAGCCGTATGCTGCGTCTCAACGAACGCATTACTTCAGTCGATACACCGTTAGGCGGTGACTCTGAAAAAGCGCTGCTGGATATTCTGGCCGATGAGAAAGACAACGGTCCGGAAGACACCACGCAAGACGATGATATGAAACAAAGCATCGTAAAATGGCTGTTCGAACTGAACGCCAAGCAGCGTGAAGTACTGGCTCGTCGTTTCGGCCTGTTGGGCTATGAAGCGGCAACGCTTGAAGATGTGGGTCGTGAAATTGGACTGACCCGCGAACGTGTACGTCAGATTCAGGTTGAAGGTCTGCGTCGTCTGCGTGAGATTTTGCAGACACAAGGACTGAGCATTGAAGCGCTGTTCCGTGAGTAAAGACAGGCTTTAATCTACGATGAGTAAATGCGAAAAGCGGTGGTTTAATACCACCGCTTTTTTATTGTCTGAAGAAAACTTCCTCTACACCAGAGACTTAAGACGGTAAATCCATTCCAGAGCCTGGCGTGGCGACAGAGAATCCGGGTCCAGCGCTTCCAGCGCCTCAACGGCAGGCGAGGTCTCTTCTACCAACAGGGGTAACTGCGGGCCTTCGCCACTGGAGGCTTTCGCGCCTGCAGATAACGCCTCCAGCTCCTTAAGTTTCTGACGTGCGCGTTTAATCACATCTTTTGGCACTCCGGCCAACGCCGCGACGGCCAGACCATAGCTTTTGCTGGCGGCGCCATCCTGAACACTGTGCATAAAGGCGATGGTATCGCCGTGCTCAACCGCATCCAGATGGACATTAACCACACCTTCCATCATCTCTGGCAGAGTAGTCAGTTCAAAGTAGTGAGTTGCAAACAGCGTCATCGCTTTAATGCGATTTGCCAGGCTTTCAGCACAGGCCCACGCCAGCGAAAGACCATCGTAAGTTGAGGTACCGCGACCAATTTCGTCCATCAGTACCAGACTGTACTCGGTAGCGTTGTGCAGAATATTGGCAGTCTCGGTCATTTCCACCATGAATGTGGAGCGGCCTGAAGCTAAGTCGTCAGCTGCACCGACACGGGTGAAAATACGATCGATTGGTCCGACAGTTGCCTGTTCAGCCGGCACAAAGCTGCCGATATAGGCCATCAGCGCAATTAGCGCGGTCTGACGCATATAGGTGCTTTTACCGCCCATATTTGGCCCGGTAATCACCAGCATTCGGCGCTGCGGCGAAAGGGCAAGCGGGTTAGCAATAAATGGCTCTTTCAGCACCTGCTCGACCACCGGATGACGACCCGCTGTCAGTTTAATACCGGGTTTATCACTTAAGGTCGGACGGCTGTAATTCAGCGTCCAGGCGCGCTCGGCCAGGTTGGCTAATACATCAAGCTCGGCCAGTGCCGCCGCACTCAGCTGTAGCGCCTCCAGGTGAGGCAGCAGCAGTTCGAACAGCTCATCATAGAACTTCTTCTCAAGCGCCAGTGCTTTACCTTTAGAAGTCAGTACCTTGTCTTCATATTCCTTCAGTTCAGGAATGATGTAACGTTCGGCATTTTTTAGCGTCTGACGGCGTACATAGTTGATAGGTACCAGATGGCTCTGTCCACGACTGACCTGAATGTAATAACCATGCACGGCGTTAAAGCCAACTTTCAGCGTATCCAGCCCAAGCTTTTCACGTTCACGAATTTCCAGTCGATCGAGATAATCAGTGGCACCATCGGCCAGCGCGCGCCATTCATCCAGCTCAGCATTGTAACCGGGAGCAATGACGCCACCGTCACGCACCAGTACCGGTGGTGATTCAATAATCGCGCGTTCGAGCAATTCGCGCAGTTCATTGAATTCACCCATCTGATCGCGCAGCGTTTGCAGATGTCTCACCTTACTGGTTTCCAGCAAGGCGCGTAAATCGGGTAGCTGCTGGAAAGCGTGGCGCATACGCGCCAGATCGCGCGGACGGGCGGTGCGTAACGCCAGGCGTGCCAGAATTCGTTCTAAATCTCCTACCTGACGCAGTGCCGGCTGTAACTCTGAGCCATTTTCCAGCAGCGACTCAATGCTTTCCTGGCGATTGTTAATCACTGCGGCATCACGCACCGGCATATGCAGCCAGCGTTTCAGCATGCGGCTGCCCATTGGCGTTACGGTACGATCCAGCACTGAGGCCAGCGTATTCTCGATGCCACCGGCGAGGTTCTGTGTGATTTCCAGATTACGCCGGGTCGCCGCATCCATAATGATGCCGTCCTGCTGACGTTCCATCGTCAGTGAACGAATATGCGGCAGTGAAGTGCGTTGCGTATCTTTAACATATTGCAGTAAACAACCTGCTGCACGCAGCGCCATATGTGCCTGTTCCACCCCAAAGCCACTCAGATCGCGGGTACCGAACTGCATATTCAGCTGCTGACGCGCGGTATCGGGTTCAAACTCCCACAGCGGACGGCGGCGCATACCACGACGATTGTCGATCAGCTCCATTGCGGCAAAATCTTCCGGATAAAGCAGCTCGGCAGGATTGGTGCGTTGGAGTTCAGCTGCCATCGTCTCTTTATCGGTCGGTTCTACCAGACGGAAGCGGCCTGAGCTGATATCGAGAGTAGCATAACCAAAGCCGCGCGAGCCTTGCCAGATTGCCGCCAGCAGATTGTCCTGACGCTCCTGCAACAGAGCCTCATCACTGATCGTGCCAGGGGTGACGATACGCACTACTTTACGTTCTACCGGACCTTTGCTTAGCGCCGGATCGCCAACCTGTTCACAAATTGCCACTGACTCACCCAGCTGCACCAGCTTAGCCAGATAATTTTCCACCGCGTGATAAGGCACACCCGCCATTGGAATCGGCTCACCTGCCGAAGCACCGCGTTTGGTCAGAGAGATTTCCAGCAGCTGCGATGCACGTTTGGCATCGTCATAAAACAGCTCGTAGAAGTCACCCATGCGGTAAAACAGCAAGATATCCGGATGATCGGCCTTCAGACGCAGGTATTGCTGCATCATCGGGGTGTGGGCGTCGATTTTGTCAGTACTGTTCATAATTTTACCGCTTCCAGTCCATTGAAATTAAAGTTAATTGTGATTTCATTTTCATCATTAGCAATCACAGCATCCTGTCAAAATTTATTCAATTATACCGGTTGAGCCGTTATCAATCTGCTCAGGTCAATCAATCAGTGGGTCAGAAAGTGGCGCGTATCCGACAGGTCAGCGGCTGATAAAACTGTATCCTGTACAACTCTCCTGTTAAAACCCTTTGCAGAACCCGGCGTTACGCGCTGAGGGAAGGGTTCCGACTATGCGCGTTATACTAGCCTGGTGAGCAATCCACTGTCACAGCTAAAAACTGAAAGTGTCTCGCAATTCTCGCTGGCAATGGTAAGGATGACGTTGCAGGAACTCAAACCGGGCACGAGTGAAGGGCGCTGTTCGACACAAAGAGAAACAGCAAGAGGAAGTCCGCCAGTCACTCGAATTCTTTCTGAACAAATCTTTTGTCATCATTGAATTGAAGTCGTTGCTGAGCATATATAAATCGGTAAAAACCACAATAATTAGAAATGTATCAAGATCTCGAGTGAAATGGATTTTGCGATAATGTTAAATCTATATCTGTTGAATGTGAATTTAAAGGTTTTAGCTTTATAAATAATAGTATATCCCAACATTAATGATGTTTTTTTTAGGCCACGTCTAAGTTAATTTTAAAAAAGAGAATTCAGTTTATTTGTTACTATCTACCTGATTAGTAACGATTTTATTAAAGTATCTGGATTGGCTTGGCCCATTCGGCTTTTCATGATTAATTAAATGCTGAATAAAGTTGGTTGTAATCGTAAGGATATAAATTGCGAAGGTATATTTTTGTGAGCTTGTTCAGGAAGAGTATTTTTATATGTTTTTAATTAAATGGTTACTGTGTGATTCAATACGGATAGTGTGGTTTTAGTAGTGTTTAGGTTGGAGATGTTAACGTTATCACTACTAAAGAACCTGAGTTAAATTAAGTGAATTTATTCAAAATATAGTGAAGGGAATTAAATTAATTCCCTTCTGTTCGCTCTTTTTTAGCAAGCTGTCGGCAGGCTGGTTCTTAATACCTTTTAATCCAATTAACGGGAGGGAGTTCAAGCTGGTTCGGTGAAGAACAAGGGGCCTGGCTAACTCACGGATGAGAGATATCCATTTTTTTAACTATCAATTAACCCAAAATTGATTATCTCAAGCTATTGAAAAATTTTTGTGAACATCGCGTAAATTATGTTGTTTTTTCGAATTGCGTGCGAAAAGTCTTATTAATTAATTTAATACTATCGAAGTGAGGTAGATGCCAGGCAGTACATAAGTCTATGTTATTAGAAATATCTTAATTATGAAGATTGGGCGCGTAAAATTAAACGCGTCGGCATCGTTGTTTCTAAAGAAAACGTAGTGGGATGAGTTATCATTATTAGATTTTCTCCACCTTGCTATTTTATCAAATGGTTGTTAGAAATGACTTCTTGGCAGTACTTAATGCTGAAGAACGGATTGAATGTATGCGGGCATATAGGAATGTATTGTTTTCTTTTTTTTGTGAAGATCTATTTTTCAAAAAGGGATTGTTTGAATTATTAGATAGCGTTTATTATGAATCGAGCTCTAAATGTGAAAACATAAAAAGCCTCAATAGAGTGGAAAGTGATGATTACTTTTGGATAGATATAGTAGTATTGTCGTCAAAAAGTATTTTTGAAAAATTACCCAAAAGGGATAGAGCATTTGGTGATGATGGTGCGGGTGTTGTTGTTTTTTGCTCAGAAAACATGACCCATGTCATCAAAGGTATGAGTGGTTATGAGAATGCGATCTTCTTTACGGATGACTTAAAGTTATAAGACGTGAAAAGAGTATTCAGGAAAATAATTTTTGGTGGGAGTGATAATCGAAAGGAAATTTTTGAAAGAATAAGTTTTGATAGATTAACTGACAGGGAAAAGTTGGTATCAGAGCTTTTAGAAAAAGGAAAGAGTCAACAACAAATAAGTAAACTTACCGGAATGACGGTTAAGACGGTCAGCTCACATTTACGCTCTGCAATGTGCAAGCATCATGTAAATAGCGTTGTGGAATATAGAGTTAAACTATCGTACCTTAAAGATGTGAAATCTAACTAGCTAAAATCCAGGATGATTTATTTATATTTTGTAAGATTAGGCACCATCTGCTCACCAGGTGGTGACTGATTTTATTTTCCGTACCCACAGCAATACTTCAAAAAAGAGAGTTGAAAAAGCAATTTATTTATCCTGCAATCGATATTGTGAACAGGATGAAACGATAATAAGTGTAGGTAATTTGCATTTATATCAATTACTTACCGATTTCAGTGCTGCGAGGGTATCCTAAGAGTGGTGTCACTGTAGTGATGATTTTACCCACCCCTGGTAAAACTGTTTGCCGATACGTTTTTTCTGGAAATTCTCACCTCTCCTCGCTATTTCCTGCTCTGTTTCCGCTTGAAAATACTAACAAACCCCAGACCTTTATTATTAAAAAACCACAAGAATATTTCCCATCTTTTTTAGCCGATGAGTTTCACTGGTTGGTTGTTGTACGCGGAACCTGAACGGCAAATTAAGGTAATAAACTGCGTAAACGAAAGCCTGATGAAGAAATGGTAAGTTACAGGCATCCAGACTAAAAGCGCAGCGGCACGGTAAGCATACTGAACCGGCTGTTTCATACATCTTAATCCAGAAGATTGCTGACGGATGAAGCCTGTCAGAAAGAGAGCCCGAACTGAAGCTGTATGTTAATGAGCAATTTTTTATTGCTAAACACACATTTCACCCTTCATATCATCTGTTCAGCATGATTTTTTCTGTCTGCTGAGTCTCCTCAACTGCCGGACTGCCCATCGAACCAAGCCAGCCGGAGCAAAGTAATTATAAAGAGTTACGCATATAATGCTGGTTTTAATTATTTACAAAAATTTAAAATAGAGATTTTGATCAGGTGTGGGCGAAATGTCCTAAGTGTTAAATTTGCTGATGAACGAATTATCCTAATTTAATGACTTCATAATATCCAGGGAAAAGGATTCGCTGTGCACAACGCTATGCATCGCCTTGGAATTGTCTTAGAAGTGACTGATTGCAGTAGTTTGGTTAATTAAGAACATCCTGAGACGCTGCTCCATAGCGCCTAAAACACACCTCTGGCAGCTGGTTGCCATCAATTTTTATGCGGGGTAATATCGTCGCTCATCTGTTGTTGCTCTTATTTATTTCAAATGGAAAAGTTTTAGTTAATCACCCTTAAGATGATGGAAAATATTGCAGAGTGTGCATTGTTATAGAGTCTTAAAATCTTCTAAAGCGATAATTCATAGCCAGGCGTCAATCTTTGGCGTGTGATTTTAATAGAGGATAAGCAGTTAACGTGTTTATCGGGCTTGATGCTTTTGGAAATATTGCAAAGCATGCTTGTAGGATAATCAATGACATCTTCGACAAAGTCGTCATTAACTATCTTAGAGAGATAGATATAAAAACCATTATATAAGGAATGTATATGAAACTTAACAAAAACAAAGCTGTAATTTCTATTCTGGCATCACTTGTTATCAGTAATTTTGCATTTGCAGAAGATGAAGTTACGCCACCGGGGAATCCACCGGCAGCACAGACTCCACTGACAGTTAGCGGTGGTAAAGTGACTTTTAATGGCGAAGTCACCTCAGGTGCCTGTGCTGTGTCAGGAACTGATACAGATAAAGTTGTGACTTTAGATACCGTCAGAGCAGCGACTTTTACCGCGGCCAATCAGCTGGGCAACGCCAAGAAGGCGTTTGAACTGAACCTGGTAGATTGCGACACCTCTATTCGCGAAACCGTACAGGTAAGTTTTAACGGTCAATCTATCGATGGTAATCCTAACCTGCTGGAGAATACTGCAGGTGCGGGTTCAGCACAGAATGTCGGTCTGCAACTGTTTGGTCCAGATGGTGCGGCATTGAATCTGGGTGAAATGAGCTCAACTGTTAATTTGAACAACACCACAACTATTCCGCTTTCTGTTGATTATATGTCAACTGCAGCGGCAGTAACTGCCGGTAAAGTACAATCCGTAGCTAACTTCCAGTTAACCTACAACTAATACTTTTAACGCTAAAAATGATTGGCTGAGTAAAACAGCCAATCATTTATTATTTAACAGGAATTATTAATGCTAAAAAAATATGCCTTAATCTTGATCTCTGCTTTTTGTTGTCAGCAATCCTATGCTGGCGGAGTATCACTTGGTGCGACTCGGTTAGTTTACCCTGCATCCAAAGACCAGGTGACGTTAAAAATATATAACACCGATGATAAAGGTAATTACCTGGTTCAGTCATGGATTTCAGATGAACATAATGAAAAAAATAAAGATTTTATCATCACGCCGCCGCTTTTTGTTATTAAGTCAGGAAGTGATAATTTACTGAAAGTTGTTTATACCGGTAATAAAGACAGCTTGCCAACAGACAGAGAAAAAATGTTTTTTCTAAACGCTAAGGTCATACCGTCACTGTCTGAGCAGGAGCAGAAAATTGATAATGCGTTGTTAATATCCACAACGACGAAAATAAAAGTGTTCGTCAGACCTGAATCAATAAAAGAGGATCCGTTTGAATCTTATAAATTGCTGACGTGCAGCTATCAAGATGGAAAAATAAAAGTGACCAACCCTTCACCATTTTATATGAATCTGGTGTCTCTTTCTGTCAATGGAAAAGAAGTGTCTGATGCAGAAACAATATCGCCAATGTCATCGGTCTATCTGAATAGTAACCAAAAAAGTAAATATTTATCGTTTAACTTTATTAATGACTACGGTGTTCAGATAAAAGACAGGCAGTGTCATTTATAATCAGTATCTGGAGTTTTTTATGCGGGCAGTTAAAGGATTTTGCTTGTTTTTTTTATGCATTAATATCAAAAACGCATTCGCACAAGATTATTTTAATCCCCAATTTTTAGGGAGTGATGTAGCCTCACTTGAGGACTTATCATATATAACGTCTGGAAGTAACTTGTCACCCGGAGATTATTACTTATATCTTTATTCAGGTGAGCAGTTTCTTAAGAATGTTAAAGTAAAATTCGCAACTGTGAAGGGAAAGGTTCAGCCCTGCTTTACCAAAGCAATTATTAATGAAATTCCGCTCAATGAAGAAGCGAAAAAGTATTTTCATTCTTTGTCAACAGAGGCTGATGATTGCGTAGATATAGGGAAGTATATCAAGGGTTTTGACTATGAAGTTGATCTTACTAAATTAATCCTTCGCTTGTCAATTCCTCAAATATATTTAGATTCTACCCGGACTACAATGGCGGCTGAAACTGACTGGGATGATGGAATCGCTGCTTATTTAATGAATTATAATTTTAATGGTTCGTACGCTAAAAATGAAAATAATAATAACTTTTCATCGAATTATCTCAATCTAAATAACAGAGTCAACCTCGGTGCATGGAGGTTGAATGCTAACGTATATTTTAGTGAGACTAAATCAGGAACTAACAGTAGTCATGAGGTCGATACCAATGGTGTTTACCTGTCAAGAAAAATAAATTCTCTGAAAAGTGAACTGCTGATCGGTCAGAGCACTATCGGTTCAAATTTATTTGATGCGAACAGCTACATCGGGATGACGCTGGCTACCTCATCTGAAATGCTTCCGGATAGCGACAAGGGATACAGTCCGGCGATTCGAGGAATTGCGGAGTCTCGATCCAGGCTGACGGTTAAACAAAATAATAGCATTATTTACCAAACGTATGTTAATCCAGGCCCTTATAACATCAATAACCTTAATTCGGTAGGTACCAGCGGTGACTACGAAGTTGAGTTAACCTCTGCTGAAGGTGTGGTACAGAAGTATTCAGTACCTTATTCTTCACTGCCAAACCTGCTCAGGCCGGGAAAATACAATTATGCCGTTACAGTAGGCAAACTGGATCTAAACTCAGTAGATGATGTTAATTTTTTCCAGAGTACCGTAGCTGTCGGCATTCCTTTCGAATCGACTTTATTTGTTGGTTCGCAGGTTTCTGCTGATTACAGTTCGGTTGGCGTTGGTGCAGGTAAGGATTTTGGCGATTTTGGCGCGTTATCCGTGGATGCTCTCCATGCTATTTCTAAAATTGACAATGATAAGCTTTCAGGTGAGTCTTATCGTATCCTGTATTCTAAATCGTTTAACGAAACAGGAACGAATTTTCAGCTGACAGGATATCGCTATTCAACTTCAGATTACTACACATTGAGTGAAGCTTCTAACAGGAATCAGTTGTCTGATAAAGGCTTCGACACTTATTATTATGGTCGAAGAAAAGACAGTTTTCAGCTTAATGTTTCTCAGAGTTTAAACGATTACGGTCAGGTTTATGTCTGGGGAAATGTAAATTCATATTGGGGAGGGGAGACTAAAAGCAAAAACATTCAGATTGGCTGGAATAAAAACTTCTCTCAGTTCAATAATATCATGCTTTCAGCTAGTTATAATAAGAAAACCTACGGCGCGCTGAATGATGATATTTTTTATTTGTCGTTTAGCATGCCTCTTTCGAGCAGGTCAAGTAAGAATTCGATGTTTGTTTCAAACAGTACAACATACAGTAATTCGGATCACAGCAACGCAACCAGTCTGTACGGAAATACGCTGGATAACAAACTCGATTATAACATTTATCAAGTGTTGAATAAAAATTCATCCTATAACAATACAAATATGAATGTAAGCTATAAGGCGAATTCGGCTACGCTGCGCGCAGGTTCATCCTATTCAGAACAGTCAAAACAACTCGATTATGGGGCAAGTGGCGGTGTTTTATTTCATAAAGACGGTGTTGTTTTCACTCAAGAAGCTACTGATACCGCAATTCTGGTTGAAGCTAAAGGGGCCGAAGGTGCAAGAGTAAGCCAGGCGGGTGAAAATATTAGTATTAATAAAAGTGGCTATGCATTGGTTCCCTATGCTACACCGTATCACTATAACGATGTTGAGTTAGATCCCTCAACTTTCTCTAATAGTTATGACGTGGAAAATAAAGTAGCGAAAGTCGCTCCAACCAGAGGCGCGATCAGCAAAGTCACTTTTGATGTGAAAAAAGGATACAGCTTCCTTATTTTAGTCAGGTATAAAAATAAGCCTGTCAAGTTTGGTACTATTGTTAAAAACAATGAATATAACAATATTTCTATTGCCGATGATGACGGAACTGTATATCTGACCGGTGTAAAGAATCATTCATCTTATACTGTCGCATTGGATGAAAAAAATAGTTGCCGTTTCGTGATTAATTACAGTGATGAATCCAGCTTGAAAACGGTAAATAAAAAAGAAGTTGTTTGCTTGTAAGTATACTGCGGAGTCAAAAATGAAAATACCGTACAGATTATTTCTCATTGTTTTCAGTCAATTATGCTCTGCAGCATATGCTGAGGATGTGACAGTTCAAATAAATGGGGCGATTTTAGCGCAAAGCTGTAATGTAAAAAGCAGCGATCTGACTAAAAATGTCATATTTGATGATATCAATCCTCAGGATCTTATCCCAACAGGATCGACAACCGCATCGACGAAAGTATCGATTGGTCTGGAGAACTGTACAGGCAATGTTAACAATATGTCTTATATGTTTTCTGGCACTGGCGATGAAAGTAATCCGGCGCTGCTAAAAGTAACCGGTAAACCCAGCACGTCTTCTGAAGGTCTGGCAACCGGATTGGCGATTGAGATTCTGGATATGAATCAGAAAGCGGTACCGCTGAATCAAAAGCAGACTTTTAGTCAGTCAGTGACGACCTCAACCTATGATTTTAATTTTTATTTAAGATATAAATCAACCAGTTCGACCATCGGGGCAGGGGATGCATCATCTTTACTTTATCTGGATTTTTATTATGATTAAAAATTTTCTCTCTGCTATTTTGATTGCGCTGAACTTTTTACCAGTTCACTCTTATGCCGATCAGGTTAAAATCAATATTACAGCAAAAGTAATGGTCAGAACGTGCACTATTTCATCAGGGTCGAAAGATTTTTTGGTTAGCCTGATGCCGGGAGACCTCCGTAATGCAGCGGTTGGCGTTCCCTTTTCTGCAACATCTTTTGCTATTAATCTGGAAGATTGTCCTGCAAATATTAAGATGGCACATGTTAATTTTACTGCTGAGAGCGATCCTGTCATGCCAAATTTATTAAAAACAACCAGTGATACGGATTCAGATGCTTCAGGTATTGCTATTGGACTTTACGATAGTGATAACAAAAACATTGATATCAGAAATAACTTAACTGATTTCGTTATTAATCATGATGTAACTGTTAATTCTTTAAGCTTTTCGGCTGCATACCTGAAAACCAATGATAATGCTCTGCCCGGAAAAGTAAGAAGCTTTGCTTATTTCGAGATAGCGTATGATTAAGTATTTTTTATGTATATTGTTCTACGCCCTTATTTCAGATTCTTGTCTGGCTGGCGTGTCAGTTTTAGGAACGCGTTTCTTTATTGATGATTCAACTAAGGCGCTGAATATCAAGGTAATCAATGATAATGAGAGTGATTACTTGATCAAGGCGACTATCAATAGTGACGGGTTTATTATTTCTCCACCGCTCTTTATTTTGCCGAAAAATAACAGCAACATAATAACAATCATTCCTGAAGAAAAGATTAAGAATAATAAAGATAAGGTGTATTCGTTAACCATTACTACGATACCGAAATCAGCGATTAATGATGATAGTAATGTGGTTTCACTTGCGATCAGATCTCATTTCAATCTTATCTATCAGCATAGTTTGCCAACAGATAAGGATTTTAATGAGATAAAATTGATTCGCTCTCAGGATGGTAACTGGTTTTTAAGTAATAAAACTGATTTTTCTTTCATAATTTCTTTATCAAAAGAATTTGTGTATAGGTCTGATGATTCAAAAGTATTAGCTCCAGGAACGGATATTTCTGTCAATAAATATTGTTCTGAAACTACCTGTTCGCTAGGGTTAACCATCCTTGATGGTGAGCAAAATATTGTAAAAAAATTAAATTTAATTTCTCATTGAGAGGTCTATGATGAAAGTTATTATGACATGCTTTGTTTCTTTATTGGTATTTTTTTTAGGTTTCTCATCATCATGGGCGCTTCCTGATGCCAGACATCCGATCCTTTTAAGGGATATCAGAATATCAGGGCCAGCAGACCGAAATCCTGTGGGAACGATTTTTTATAATAGTGGGTCTCAGTGGGAAACAATATGCAGAAATACTAGTCTGGTTTACGACCTGGCAAGGATTGAATATACTCCGCTTTTACCCTTACAAAATGGCCGCACCACTTTACCCTACATGTATGAGAGTGGAGTTAAGGGAATAGGTCTGGGTCCGCAGATCCGTGGAGATTCATTTAATGTTGCAATAACAGGAAACGGGATTTTCAACTCAGCGCCACCGGTACAGCAGGATGTGTGGAGAGGAAAGATGGTAAATTCGGACAGAGTGAATGTTCGCTTTAGTGTCTTTAATTTGTTGTACATCTCCCGAGGGATCGACAGGCTTGAGAATAGTCCTATGCTACCTTTGACGGAGTTGTACAGGTATACATGTTATGATGATAAAAATGTGGCTCAAGAAACGGACACGTTCTACTTCAATGCGAGACCGATCTATATTAACGTAACAGGCTGCACACCTGACGCTAAAGTAAGAACCATCAATATGGAAGGTGTTGCTGTAGCAAATATTGAAAATGCTGCCGCTTCTACTTTGATTGGCACTAAACAGCAGACTTTCTCGCTTAAATGCGATCCATCAATTGTGGTGCGGTACTCAGTGGTTGATCTCAATAATCCGACAAACAAGACCACCACCTCAACTCTGACGTCGGATTCTACTGCCGCTGGTGTTGGCTATGCCATTACATCATCCAATGGAACAAGACTGCAATTCGGTCCCGATGGTTCCGCTGCTGGTGTGCCTGGCCAGACAAAATACCTTTTAGGTGTTGCTGGAACCACCGCTAATAGTCCAATGTCATTGCAGCTGGGATTCAGCTATGTTCGTAAACCAGAGGAAGCACTTAAAACCGGTTCGGCCAAATCGTTGATTGGTATTACTTATTCATACCAGTAAAATGATTGCATATCATCGCGAAATTCTGGTGCATGTGGCTTATTTAAATAATATTAATTAAACTTACTGGCGATTTATAAACGTGCCTTATTAAACTTCAGTATGGGGCAGATAGAAAAAAAAGCCCCGTTTGGGGCTTTTATCTCATGTAACCTGTTTATCGAAGGTTATGAGTTATCAGAAATCGTAGCGCAGTCTTACCAGGGTCATATCACCAAGATTGTCAGTGCTTGACGTCAGCACATGTTCGACATCGACGCGGAAGCCGTAATCAAACTGGAAGGCTAATCCCAGACCATTATCAATACGATGATAATCACGACCGCTGACGTACTCGAGGCGATCGCCCATAAAGTAAGGCATCACTGATTTCACCGCATACTGTCCTACCGGCACAGTATAGCCAGCAAAGTATTCAATGCCCCAGGCATCACCAGCGAAATAGTTTGCTGTATCAACCTTTTTGGTGGTCAGGAAGTTGCTGTACCAACCGCCGCCGATGCTTAGCGTCCAGTTATCTGGCTTCCAGCTTAACGCAGTGCCGACGATATTCTGATCGTAGTCTTTATTGTTGTTATCGGACGGGTTACGCATTTCCGCACGGGTGTAGTTCCAGGCCGTACCCCAGCTCAGATCTTTGGTCAGGTGATAATTAACACCCAGTGAACCGCCGCCCTTACGCTTATAACGCAGGCCGTTACCTGGCAGGTATTCATTGTCGCTAAACAGGTATGAAGCGTAGATATCGGCATCGCCAACGCTTTTTTTATATTTCAGCATCTTACGCGAACGGTATGAGCCATCGTAATCACCGTTAATACCGTTACCTGATGCCTGCGCCAGCATGTCGTAATCCCAGATATCGGTTTTGGCACCTACCACATCATAGTAAACACTGTTTTGTTGACCAAAGGTCAGTTGCCCCCAGGTGTCACTTTTCAGACCGGTATACAGCATACGTCGGCTGGTGTTGTTAGCACCTTCGGCGTAGTGATTGTCCCAGTTAAACAGCGCCGGGATATTGACGCCCAGCTCGTAGTAGCTGACCCAACTAATATCATCAAACAGATAGTAGTCAGCGGCGAAGCGGAAGCGCGTACCGCCGTCATAGCCGTTACGCTTGTAGGAGCCTTTATCACCGTCGCCGGTCATATTATTGAACTGCGGACGGATACTGCCGCCGAAGGTAAAGTTAAGGCGGCTGAGTGGATCGCCTGCTTGCGGATCTTGTTTAAGTAAGGTGATTTCAGCCTGGGCTGCAAAAGAGGTGCTGCCAACAACCAGAGCTAAACCTACAGCCTGGCTTAAAACGCGCAAATTCATTGCCATGATTATACCTGTTAAACATTGCCATAATGACTAACGGATTAGCGTTAGACTTACAATTTAGCGAGATAGCGTCCCGCGACAGCATTTTTATCATTATTGTGATCTAATTTATTAACAAAAGACGTTAAAGCCATTTAACCGGGCTTGATACAAGCCGTCTTAACTAAAATCGATATTGCGATGGATAATAAATGAGCGCAAGCGTCACGTTGTTACTCAAGCCCGGCGATAACTTTTTCGTACCAGGACAGAGGCTACCTTACTTCTGACTTAGGTGGCTGCAGCTGCATGACCGAACATCTCCCCTGGAGCACAGGCTGCACAACCTCGGCAGTCATGCTAAGCGTGATACCAAAGTTTACTGACATGGACGTTTTCAATCGAGTAACCAACGCCTTTGGTGTAAACAATAAAATCTGCCGGACAGTTGAGGAACTCAATTTTATTTTTAAGACTTTTAAATACTTGCCACATCCGCTGACTGGATGAACTAAGATTATTTTCGTCCCAGACGTGCCTGAGAAGATCCTCTTTTTTAACGGTTTCGCCAAAACCGTAGCAAAGCAGATATTCCAATAGCAATTTATTCGTTCCTTTCAGCTTCACTGAGGTGGTTTTTTTCTCTTCCAGACGGATGAGATTGCCACTGCTGCTGACGAAGATCAGTGAAAGACCACCATCAAATATTATATAGTATCCTAAGCATTTTTCAGTCGTGACATCAAACATATTATTACCTGACTATAAATTAGAACTCGTTCGTAATAATTAACTGGCAGTAGAGGTATCAGACCGTCAGAACAATTTAAAAATTTTAAGATTGTGATTTATTAAGTCTGTATGCCAATTTTTTGTCAACGATTTTATTTTAATTTTTTATTAATGATGTCTGGCTGATGATAATTTAATAAATCATACGTTTATATTAATACTTGTGAGAGTTCTCTGAATAAAAATCGTCAGAAAAATGAAGGGGAGAATAATTTCGCTGTCATTTACTGTTTTTTTTAGTGTGTGATTTGGTTTATAGCACTGGTTTTTAATTAATTTTTTTGGATTGGTTCGGACCAGGTGATATTTACTCAGCTTTTTATATCGTTTTGATTGGTTTTCACCGCTTTCAGTATCGATAAGGGTTGAGATTATGCAGCACACTGGCGACCATTGAGAATGGCTTAATGGTCGCCAGCGCTATCCTATTTTTTGCTTAAGATCTTCAGTTATCAGAAAATCTGCGGTAATTACTGACTGTCACCCACCCACACTACCATCACCCGGTCATTCTCATACTGGCGGCTGAAAGCGTAGTAGTTTGTCTGCAGCTGGGATTGCTGCACGCCAGCGCCAACTGCCGGATGGCGGGCGCGGAAGGCTCCCAGTTTCTGCCAGTGTTGCAGTAATGCTGCTTTGGTACCCTGCAATTCATTCCAGTTCATATCTGAACGGGTGCCTTGCAATGGGTCAGAACCGGTCGGTCCAAACGGACGACCACTTTCGTCACCATAATAAATTTGCACCGCACCAGGTGCCAGCAGCAGCAGGTCCGCCGCGCGCTGCTGTAGGAAGAGCGACTGCCCGGCATCGTGTTCGAAAAACAGTCGGGTATCATGTGAGGAGATATAGCTCAATACATTGAAGCTTTGCAGTTTATCGGCCATGAGCTGATAAGTGCTATCAATAGCGGAGTAACAGCTTAGCGCCTGGGCGGCTTGCTCTTGAAAATCGAAATTAATCATCGCGTCAAAACCGTGCTGATAATAATCACTCTGCATTACGCCGTGACCCCAGGCTTCACCGGTCATCCAGAACGGTGCGTTATCCACGGCTTGCTCAGGATGCTGTGCTTTCCACTGTGCCAGTGCCGTGACAGCCTGTTGCTTTAACTGTGCCAGCGTGGCTTTATCAACATGTTTAGCCGTATCAACGCGAAAACCATCAATGCCATATTCACGCACCCACTGAGATAACCAGTGGGTCAGATAATCACGGGGAGTTGCACCGGGAATTTCACGCGCGCCGCTATCGGACTTATGGCGATAAAATAGCGGCAGACCGCTCGGCGCGGAGGCTTCGGTTTTCATATCCGGCAGGAATGCCAGTGACATCGTCAGGTCATCATATCCCGGCGAGTCATAATCGCCGATGTCGGTACGAATCCAGTTTTTACCCCACCATTGGCTCCAGCCGGTAGGGTCAGAGAAATTGATATAGTCATTAAAGCTGTGCCAGTTCTGACCCGCCGCCGGTTGCCAGTCACCCCAGTGTTTACCGAGGACTTTTTCCCGCTCGGCTCCTTGCAGATATAGCGCACCAAACTGATAGTCCTGCATATCGGCAAGCGTGGCGTAACCGGCATGATTGACCACGACATCAAATAACAAACGAATACCCCGTTTATGCGCCTGTTCAACCAGCGTGCGCAGATCCTGCTCGTTACCCATATTGGCATCAAGCCGCGTCCAGTCGAGGGTGTAATAGCCATGATAGGCATAGTGGGGGAAGTCGCCTTTGGTGCCACCGCCGATCCAGCCATGAATCTGCTCCAGCGGAGAACTGATCCACAGCGCGTTTACCCCAAGCTGTTGCAAATAATCGAGCTTTTGCGTTAATCCGGCCAGATCGCCGCCGTGAAAAGTACCAATTTCCTGCTGGCCGTCGCTGCGTCGGCCATAGCTGTGATCGTTAGTGGGATCGCCATTGGAAAAACGATCGGTCAGCACGAAATAGATCGTGGCGTTGTGCCAGTTAAACACGGCATTCTTTTCCGTGAACGCAGGCTCCAGCAGTAACAGCCCGCCGCCAGTGGCCGCTGGTTGCAGGCTGATTTTTCCTTGCTTAACGGTTGCCGTCTGGCCTGAGTAAAAGTCGCGAACGGTTTCCCCTTCGGCAAAGCTGTTACCAACGTTAATTGTGACCGGCTTGCCATCCCAGCGCGGGCAGGTCTGGCTGACCACGGTATTAAGGGGCTCAGTCAGGTTTTTCACACTGAGTTGCAGCGTTGGCGTGCCGCTGCGGGTATCGATCCGCAGCTGATATTCCCCGGCGCGAAATTGCCGCCAGTTGACCGCAGGCTTATCGCCACAGGGCTGCAATGAAAGTGTCTGATTCAGTTTGATCGGCTCTGTGGGTTGCCAGCACTGTCGATCCTGATACAACCGGAGTGGCAACTGGCCTTTTGCCAGCTTAGCACTGCTGGTGAACTGCCCGTCTCCATTGGCAGTAAAGGCGGGAAAGCTTTCCTGAGTCCAGCTGGCTGTGGCCAGCGGTGACAGTAACATCAGCAGCGAAAGGGGCAGAGTTTTCATCACTCTCCTTGTCAGGGGCAGTTAGCGGAATTTCCAGACATAGCATTAATATGAACGCTGCTGAAAAAAACACCTCATCCTGTCGGCTGAATCGCGGGGGATGAGAGGTCAGGTGGAGTGATAAGTAGCTGGTGAAAAACATATTTCAGTGTTGGCTGTGAGTATAATCCGCATTTTATCCGCTAAAGATACTGTTCTTCAGGCGATTAAACAGTGTAAAATGTACACACACAAACCTTGTGGTATATGATTCGCAAGGTTTTTAATTTTATTTAATTAAATTTTAAGGGGTTAAGGTGCAACAGTTACCAGAGTGTCCAAAATGTAGCTCCGCATTTACCTGGCAGGATGGCGAGCAGCTGAACTGCCCTGAGTGTGGCCATGAGTGGCCAGTCAATGCGGCGGCCGCGACAGAAGAAGAAGGGCTGGTGGTGCGTGATGCCAATGGCAATTTGCTGGCGGACGGCGATGCGGTTACCGTGGTGAAAGATCTTAAAGTGAAGGGCAGCTCTTCAACGCTGAAAATCGGTACTAAAGTGAAAAGCATTCGCCTGGTTGAAGGCGACCACAATATCGATTGTAAAATCGATGGCTTTGGTCAGATGAAGCTGAAATCAGAGTTCGTTAAGAAGAACTGATTCTCCTGCGATTCACTGCCGTTGCCACTTTATAGCGTAACGGCAGTGGCACTTTGCCGTGGGTTACTGCTGACTCTCTTCAGCGAACAGCCGGTCTACGGCCTGGCACTGTTCTTCATCCAATCCGCCGCCAATATTGCGTGAGTCAGGTGTCATATAGCCGAAGCGGCGTGACACGCTGGTTTTGATGGCGCTAACAAAATCGTCACCGAGGGTATAAATCGCCATCAGTCTGCCGATGCGCTGCTGAATTTGCGTCAGCGCGGCTAAATCCTCGCGCTGCCATGCCCGCATTGCCGCGGCAAACAGTTCAGGCACCAGATTATTCAGGCCGCAGATTACCCCGGCGCCACCGGCCAGCAGGTTAGGCAGTAAATATTCATCATAACCTGACAGTACTGCAAAATCTGCCCGCACTTTTTTCGTCTCTTCTGTCATTAAACGGTTGTGCGACAGGCAGTCGACCGTATCTTTAATGCCAATAAATTTCGGCAGTTCAGCCGCCAGCTCTGCCACCAGTGCCGGATCAAGATCGCAGCCGGTTCGCGCCGGAAAGTTATAGGCTAACCACTTGCCCGGCAGACGTTTATCCAGCTCATGGTAGTAGCTCAGCAGCTGTTTACGCGTCTGAGCAAAGTAATAGGGCGGTAACACCATTACGGCATCGTAGCCGGATCGATCTGCCTGTTCCGCCAGCTGAATCATATCTGCAAAGCAGGTGCTCGATACGTTGGCGACCATAGGCAGTGGCGACATGCTGCGCGCTTCGCGTAACAGTAACAGGCGCTCTTGCTGATTCAGCGAGGCGAATTCGCCAATGCTGCCCATCAGTAATAGCGCATCAATACCGGACGCCGTTAAGCGAGCAAAATGTTGATTTAGTGCCGAAAAATCAATTCTGTCCTGGCCATCAAATGGGGTGACGGAAGGGCACCAGACTCCACTTAATTCAGATTGGTGACTCATCATATTCTTCCTGTTCGAAAAAATGAAACGTCGTTTTAACTTAATGCTTAACGGCGACAAATGTCATAACTGCTATCTTGATTACTCGAGCTGGATCGCATTTTTACCTGTCGTGAGGTGTGTATGAATGACTGGAATCCCGATCTTTATCGTCGGTTTGAAGCAGAAAGAACGCGTCCGGCGCGTGAGTTAATCGCCCGTATTCCGGCAATTCACGTCGGCAGCGCTACCGATCTTGGTTGCGGGCCGGGTAACAGTACTGAACTGCTGTGGTGCGCATGGCCACAGGCGAAAATCACCGGGTTGGACAGCTCGCTTTCGATGCTGGAACAGGCGCAAGCGCGCTTGCCCGATTGCCATTTTATGCCAGCCGATATCCACAACTGGCAGGCGACAGCACCACAGGATGTCATTTTCGCCAATGCATCATTGCAGTGGCTGGATCAGCATCAACAGTTATTGCCGCAGCTGGTTGCGCAGCTGGCTGCTAATGGGGTGCTGGCGATACAGATGCCGGATAATCTGGAGGAGCCTTCGCACCGACTGATGCGTGAGGTAGCGGCGCGTGCTGAATGGCAGCAGAAAATCAGCAGGCGTGCCGCCGAGCGAAAAAAATTGCTGACTGCACAGCAATATTACGACTTGTTAAGCCAGGCGGGCTGTAGCGTGGATATCTGGCGTACCACTTACTATCATCTGATGCCGGATGCGGCGGCGATTATCGACTGGCTTAAGGCCACCGGACTGCGGCCATTTCTTGCTTCACTGAATGAAAACGAGCAACAGCGCTTTTTACAGCAGTATCTGGCCGAAATTCGTCAGGCTTATCTGCCGCAAACCGACGGCAAAGTGCTGCTGGCATTTCCTCGCCTGTTTATGGTGGCGCAAAAGCGTTAAGCGGGAAGGGAGGGCTGCTTGTATTTAATGCTGCATGTCCCCATCTGTGATCCTGAATGCCTCTCGCAAAACGGCCATCCAGCGGGCAAACCCGATAAAAAACGTTACGTCTTCGCGACGCTTTATTGCTAACGTTGCTTCTTAACCGTAGTCAGGAAACTCGATATGACAGATGACCAACTGAACCAACTGAGCGCCGCCGTGGGCCATCTTTTACAGCGCGATAATGCCACGGTAACCGCCGCAGAATCCTGCACCGGTGGCTGGATTTGTAAGGTGCTGACGGATATTGCTGGCAGCTCTGCCTGGTTCCATCGCGGCTTTGTGACTTACAGCAATGATGCCAAGCAGCAACTAATTGGCGTCAGTGGCGAATCGCTGGCGCAGTGGGGAGCGGTCAGTGAACAGGTGGTTCATGAAATGGCGCAGGGAGCCCTGCGCGCCGCCGATGCGCAGTTTGCGGTAGCAGTCAGCGGTATTGCCGGGCCGGATGGCGGCAGCGCAGAAAAACCGACCGGAACGGTGTGGTTCGGCTTTGCTGCGGCCGACGGCAGGGCGCTGACCAGACGACAGCTTTTTGCTGGCGATCGTGAGGCAGTGCGTCGTCAGGCAACCGCTTACGCGCTGCAAACGCTGCATGATGAATTTCTCGAAAATAAACTTGATACTGTATGACTATACAGTATAATTACTGTCATTCGTATTACAGCAAAGCAACCTCGAGTGTGCTTTACCCTGCATGATTAGGAGTGGAAATGGCTATTGACGAAAACAAGCAAAAAGCACTGGCAGCCGCGCTGGGCCAGATTGAGAAGCAATTCGGTAAAGGCTCCATCATGCGCCTGGGTGAAGACCGCTCTATGGATGTGGAAACCATCTCTACCGGTTCACTCTCACTGGATATCGCGCTGGGTGCTGGTGGTTTACCGATGGGGCGTATTGTTGAGATTTATGGCCCTGAGTCCTCCGGTAAAACCACGCTGACGCTGCAGGTGATTGCCGCTGCACAGCGTAAAGGTAAAACCTGTGCCTTTATCGATGCCGAGCATGCACTGGACCCGGTTTACGCGAAAAAACTGGGCGTGGATATCGATAACCTGCTGTGTTCGCAGCCGGATACCGGTGAGCAGGCGCTGGAAATCTGTGATGCACTGGCGCGTTCCGGCGCGGTTGATGTCATCATCGTCGACTCCGTTGCCGCACTGACGCCGAAAGCAGAAATTGAAGGCGAAATCGGTGACTCACATATGGGCCTTGCTGCACGTATGATGAGCCAGGCGATGCGTAAACTGGCCGGTAACCTGAAGCAGTCCAATACTCTGCTGATCTTTATCAACCAGATTCGTATGAAAATCGGTGTGATGTTCGGTAACCCGGAAACCACTACCGGCGGTAACGCACTGAAATTCTATGCCTCTGTTCGTCTCGACATCCGTCGTATCGGCGCGATTAAAGAGGGCGACAATGTGGTCGGCAGCGAAACCCGCGTCAAAGTGGTGAAAAACAAAATCGCTGCACCCTTTAAGCAGGCTGAATTCCAGATTATGTACGGCGAAGGTATCAACGTTTATGGTGAGCTGGTTGATCTTGGCGTCAAGCATAAGCTGATTGAGAAAGCCGGTGCCTGGTACAGCTACAATGGTGACAAGATCGGTCAGGGTAAAGCAAACGCAGGTAACTATCTGAAAGAAAACCAGGCGGTTGCCAATGAGATTGAATCGAAACTGCGTGACATGTTGCTGAATAACCCAAGCGATAAACCAGATTTCGTTGCTGACGATCTTGAGAAAGAAGCCAGCGAATCGAATCAGGACTTCTGATATTTATGTCTGAGGCGGCACAGATGCCGCCCTGATTACAGTAAATATCAATACACTGGCGGCATTTTGCCGCCTTTGCTATAAATGGAGCAGCAACTGGCTCGCACCTGCGTTCACCATCTGGTTTATCTTCATCATTAAACGCCTTTCGCTCTGTTTTCTGCGCTTTATCCTGCTTTTTATTTACCAATCGCTCAACTTCCTTTGTTTCTGTGTTGATTTCTCGTTACGCTCTGCTGATCAGCCAGTAAATTTTGTCTGATTAAGTTGTAATTAGCCTTTAACTGCTCCGGAGTGTTATGTCTGACGCCACCACCAGCCGAAATTCACTCTCGCGTCTGCTCGATCGCGCAATGCGCATTCTGGCGATGCGTGACCACAGTGAAGCCGAGTTTCGTCAAAAGTTGACGCTGTCCGTTCAGCGTGCGGCGCGCTTTCGTCAGGAGGAAGTGCCAGAGATCTCTGAAGAGGATATCGAAAAGGTGGTGGCATGGTGCTATCAGCATGGCTGGCTCGATGATGCACGTTTTGCGGAACGTTTTGTCATAAGTCGTGGTCGTAAAGGTTATGGCCCACAACGTATTCGTATGGAACTGGGGCAAAAAGGCGTGAGCAGGGAGCTGACTGAAGCAACGTTAGCGTCGACAGAAATCGACTGGTCAGCGCGAGCTTTTGAAGTGGCTGAACGTAAGTTCGGCTTGCCGCTGCCAACAGAATGGAAGGAAAAAGCCAAATTGCAGCGTCATTTGCTGTCGAAAGGCTTCTTTATGGAAGATATTCAGGCCATTTTCAGAAATTTTGATGATTGAGCCCCGATGGGATTTTACTTCGCACTGAAGAAATTTTATCTTATTCCCACTTTTTGTTCGTGTATCACCGGGCTGCCATAAGGCTGGTTCGCGTTGCAAGATACACGGAACGTTCGTTAGCGTGATTCCAGGACAATTATGAGCAAGAGCACTGCTGAGATCCGTCAGGCGTTTCTCGACTTTTTTCATAGCAAGGGACATCAGGTTGTAGCCAGTAGCTCCCTCGTACCCAATAACGACCCTACGTTACTGTTTACTAACGCCGGGATGAACCAGTTTAAAGACGTTTTCCTCGGTCAGGACAAGCGTAATTATACGCGTGCCACGACTTCGCAGCGCTGCGTGCGTGCCGGTGGTAAGCATAACGATCTTGAAAACGTCGGTTATACCGCACGTCACCACACTTTCTTTGAGATGCTGGGCAACTTCAGCTTCGGCGACTACTTCAAACATGAAGCCATCGCTTTTGCCTGGGAACTATTGACCAGTGAGCAGTGGTTTAATCTGCCGAAAGATCGTCTGTGGGTGACCGTTTACGAAACTGATGACGAAGCGTTCGCCATCTGGGAAAAAGAAGTGGGTGTGCCGCGCGAGCGTATTATCCGCATCGGTGATAACAAAGGCGGAGCCTACGCGTCAGACAACTTCTGGCAGATGGGCGATACCGGCCCTTGTGGTCCCTGTACCGAGATCTTTTTTGACCATGGCGATCATATCTGGGGTGGCCCACCTGGCTCTCCAGAGGAAGATGGCGATCGTTATATTGAAATCTGGAATATCGTCTTTATGCAGTTCAACCGTCAGGCCGATGGCACTATGCTGCCATTGCCAAAACCTTCGGTTGATACCGGTATGGGCCTTGAGCGCATTACCGCAGTTCTGCAACACGTTAACTCCAACTATGAAATCGACCTGTTTGAGAAACTGATAAAATCAGTCGCTCAGGTTACCGGCGCTACCGATTTGTCGAATAAATCACTGCGCGTGATAGCCGACCATATCCGTTCCTGTGCCTTCCTGATTGCTGATGGCGTCATCCCGTCAAACGAAAACCGGGGCTATGTGCTGCGCCGTATTATTCGTCGCGCAGTGCGTCACGGAAATATGCTCGGTGCAACCGGCACTTTCTTCTACAAGCTGGTTGCGCCACTGATTGATGTGATGGGCAGTGCAGGTGAAGAACTGAAGCAGCAGCAGTCGCAAGTTGAGCTGGTGCTGAAAACCGAAGAAGAGCAGTTTGCTAAAACTCTGGAGCGTGGTTTGGCGCTGCTGGATGACGAGCTGGCTAAGCTGGAAGGCGATACGCTGGATGGCGACACCGTCTTCCGTCTCTACGACACTTTTGGTTTCCCGGTGGATTTAACCGCGGATGTTTGTCGTGAGCGCAATCTGAAAATCGACGAAGCCGGCTTTGAGCGGGCGATGGAGCAACAGCGTCGCCGGGCACGTGATGCCAGCGGCTTCGGTACGGATTACAATAATGTAATCCGTATTGATTCCGCTTCTGCTTTTAAAGGTTATGACCAGCTGGAACTGAACGCCACCGTGAAGGCGATCTTTGTTGATGGTCAGCAGGCAGATGAAATCACCGCAGGTCAGGAAGGGGTGATTGTGCTTGATGAGACGCCATTCTATGGTGAATCAGGCGGACAGGTTGGCGATACCGGTGAACTGAAGGGAACGGCGGCGCATTTTGCGGTGAACGATACCCAGAAGTACGGTCAGGCTATTGGCCACGTCGGCAAACTGGTTTCAGGCCAGCTGCGCGTCGGTGAACGCCTTAATGCACAGGTTGATAAAGCGCGTCGTGCGCGCATTCGCCTGAACCACTCCGCAACGCATTTGCTGCATGCTGCACTTCGCCAGGTTCTCGGCGATCACGTCGCGCAGAAAGGCTCGCTGGTTAATGATAAATATCTGCGCTTTGACTTCTCTCACTTCGAAGCGATGAAACCTGAACAAATTCGTCAGGTGGAAGATATTGTCAACGCACAAATTCGGCGTAATCTTGCAGTAGACACCAATATCATGGAGCTGGAAGAGGCGAAAGCGAAGGGTGCAATGGCGCTGTTCGGTGAGAAATATGATGACCAGGTTCGCGTGCTGAGCATGGGAGACTTCTCTACCGAGCTGTGTGGTGGAACTCACGCCAGCCGTACGGGTGATATTGGCCTGTTCCGCATTACCTCTGAGTCAGGAACAGCTGCCGGTGTACGTCGCGTTGAGGCGGTTACCGGTGAGGGTGCATTGGCACAGATGCATGCGCAGAGCGAGCAGCTGCAGGATATTGCGCATCTGGTTAAAGCCAACAACAGTAACCTGAATGAGAAAGTGCGTTCGGTTATTGAGCATGTACGACTGCTGGAGAAAGAATTACAGCAGTTGAAAGACCAGCAAGCTGCGCAGGAGAGTGCTTCACTGAGCAGTAAAGCGGTTGAAGTTAAAGGGGCAAAATTGCTGGTTAGCGAACTGAGCAATGTTGAACCTAAAATGCTGCGTACGATGGTCGACGATCTGAAAAATCAGCTCGGTTCGGCAATCATTGTGCTGGCAACGGTAGCAGAAGGTAAAGTATCCCTGATTGCCGGGGTGACAAAAGACCTTACCGACCGTGTGAAAGCGGGTGAGCTGGTTGGTGCGTTAGCCCAACAGGTTGGCGGTAAAGGTGGTGGACGCCCTGATATGGCCCAGGCAGGCGGTACCGATGCACAGGCGCTGCCTGCTGCACTGGCTGGCGTCGAGTCATGGGTTGCTGCAAAACTGTAACGATAAAAAATGCAATGTCGGAGAGCGCCGGGGTGGCAAAATCCCGGTGATTTTCCAGATGCTGCGCACCCTGTAATCATAAAGTCAGGTTGATGTAGTGTATTTCGGCTAAACTATGTATCAGCAGAATGTATTGGCGTGATGATGAGCAATGCGTTATTTGTCATAGTCTATGTTCAGCGTTATATGATGGATATTGCCGGGAACTCTACAAACCCGACTCTTTTAATCTTTCAAGGAGCAAAGAATGCTAATTCTAACTCGTCGAGTTGGTGAAACCCTCATGATCGGTGATGAGGTGACTGTAACAGTGCTGGGGGTTAAGGGTAACCAGGTTCGCATCGGTGTGAACGCCCCTAAAGAAGTTTCGGTACATCGCGAAGAGATCTATCAGCGTATTCAGGCCGAAAAAACTCAGCCTACGAGTTACTAACGGATCCTGCGCCTCGCTGTTTTAGCGAGGCGCTACCGGTTTTCCTGCTATTTCCCGCGATTTCTTTTCTTTCTCAATAAAGTCACCGTCCTGTTTTTGTGAACTGCATCAGCGCTTTTTAGTTGATAAATCACTCTTTTTGTCGTCAAAGTGGTCAAATTGACTGTGATTTGTGCAAACAAACAAATAGCTCGGAAAAATTGTTTGACTTATAAGTGCGGGAAAGTAATATGTGCGCCACGCAGTGCCGATGAGCAGAAACAAGTTCAGCGGTGCAGTTCGAAAGAACGCGTATGGTGAGGTGGCCGAGAGGCTGAAGGCGCTCCCCTGCTAAGGGAGTATGCGGTCAAAAGCTGCATCGAGGGTTCGAATCCCTCCCTCACCGCCATTACTGATGCATCCGTAGCTCAGCTGGATAGAGTACTCGGCTACGAACCGAGCGGTCGGAGGTTCGAATCCTCCCGGATGCACCATACTACGAAGTAGTATTAACTACTGAGTAGCGAGAATTTCGATATCGTGTTAGCAGCGCGTATCAAGGTGAGTAGTTGGCACCCTGCGTTATACAAGAATTAGCAATGCATCCGTAGCTCAGCTGGATAGAGTACTCGGCTACGAACCGAGCGGTCGGAGGTTCGAATCCTCCCGGATGCACCATTCTCTGGTATTCCCTCAGGTCAGTCGCATTATCTCCCAAATTGCTTTTCCGATGCATCCGTAGCTCAGCTGGATAGAGTACTCGGCTACGAACCGAGCGGTCGGAGGTTCGAATCCTCCCGGATGCACCATATTGTTTAGCATTAATCAGTATCCTGCAGTCACTTTTCAACATGCTTTCCCGATGCATCCGTAGCTCAGCTGGATAGAGTACTCGGCTACGAACCGAGCGGTCGGAGGTTCGAATCCTCCCGGATGCACCATATTCCCCTGGTTTTGTTTCCTCTCCTTAACGTCTTGTCCTTCAATCCCTGTTGTTATCAGAATTCCCATACCAGCCCTGTTCTGCCCCATACACTTTTAATCTCATCGTCAATTCCCGATTGCTTTCAAAGCATTTGCTGTTAATCGCTGACAGCGACAATCCGGGCACTTTGCGATAAAGTAAAAGGCTCATTGATTCAATGGCTGGAGAGAACATGTACGATCGTTATGACGGCTTGATTTTCGATATGGATGGCACCATTTTGGATACGGAGCCGACGCATCGCAAAGCCTGGCATCAGGTGCTGGCCCGCTACGGCATGACCTTTGACGAAACGGCTATGATTGGCCTTAACGGTTCTCCCAGCTGGCGCATTGCTGAAATGATTATTGCCAGCAATAAGACAGATCTTGATCCTTATGTATTGGCGGCGGAGAAAACCGCTGCTCTCGACAAGATGTTGCTGGATTCGGTAGAGCCGTTGCCGCTGGTTGAAGTGGTAAAGGCGTATCACGGCCGACGACCAATGGCGGTCGGTACCGGCAGTGAGCATGAGATGGCCGACAGATTACTGCGTCATTTAGGTATTCGCGACTGTTTTGACGTGATTGTCGGTGCTGATGATGTTACGCGTCATAAGCCGGAACCGGATACATTCTTACTTTGCGCACAGCTGATGGGCGTCGAGCCGGGCAAATGTGTGGTGTTTGAGGATGCCGATTTTGGCCTGCAGGCGGCAAAGGCTGCCGGCATGGATGTTGTTGATGTCCGTTTACTGTGAATGAATGGCTGACCTGGGGGTCACTGTTTGCCAGTAGCTTTCTGAGTGCCACGCTGCTTCCGGGAAGTTCTGAAGTGTTGCTGGCGGCGCTGTTGATTGCCGGTAAGTCATCAGTGGTGAGCTTGATTGGTATCGCCGCACTGGGAAACACACTGGGTGGTTTGACCAATATCGTTATTGGTCGCTTACTGCCACAAAAACAGCAAGGACGATGGCATGCCACAGCAATGACGTGGTTGCACCGCTTAGGGCCAGCAGCGCTATTATTTAGCTGGCTACCGGTGATTGGCGACCTGTTATGCGTTATTGCTGGCTGGCTGCGCTTTTCGTGGTTTCCGGTAGTACTGTATCTGGCTATCGGTAAGACACTACGTTACATAGTGGTTGCGTTTGCAACCTTACAGGGCATGGAGTGGTGGCATTGATTCTCGCTGATTCAGGGCTACGGTTAACATTATGCTGAACAATAATAATTTTTCTCTGAGCGGGAGGTCAATTTGATCCCGGACGTATCACAAGCGCTTTCCTGGCTGGAAGCTCATCCCAACGCGTTAAATGGCATTGGCCGCGGTATTGAACGTGAAACGCTGCGTGTTAAACCAGATGGTCATCTGGCAACTACCGGACATCCCGACTCTCTCGGCTCAGCGCTGACCCATAAATGGATCACGACCGATTTCGCTGAGACGCTGCTGGAATTTATTACCCCGGTTGAGCAGGATATCGATCGCCTGCTGGCGTTTCTGCGTGATATCCACCGCCATGTATCACGTGATATTGGTGAAGAGCGCATGTGGCCATTCAGCATGCCGTGCTTTATCGATGAAAGCGATAATATTGAACTGGCACAGTACGGCAGTTCCAATATTGGTCGTATGAAGACCTTATATCGTCAGGGGCTGAAAAATCGCTATGGCGCGCTGATGCAAACCATCTCCGGCGTGCACTATAACTTTTCGCTGCCGCTGTCGTTCTGGCAGGAGTGGGCGGGGGTAAAAGATAGCGAGAGCGGCAAAGAGGCGATCTCTGACGGCTATTTGCGGCTGATCCGTAACTATTACCGTTTCGGCTGGATTATTCCTTATCTGTTTGGTGCCTCTCCGGCGATCTGTTCTTCATTCTTACAGGGTAAAGAGAGCAGCCTGCCGTTTGAGCGCAGCGATAAGGGCATGCTGTATATGCCTTACGCCACGTCGTTACGCCTGAGCGATCTGGGCTATACCAACAAGTCGCAGAACAGCCTTGGTATCACCTTTAACAATCTACCGGATTACGTCACCGCGTTAAAGAACGCGATTAAAACGCCTTCAGAGCAGTATGCTGAAATCGGCCTGAAAGATAAAAATGGCGATTATTTGCAGCTGAACACCAATGTGCTGCAGATCGAAAACGAACTGTATGCGCCAGTGCGTCCGAAACGCGTGACTAAGTCGGGTGAAGCGCCCTCCGATGCGCTGCTGCGCGGCGGTATTGAATATATTGAAGTGCGTTCGCTGGATATTAATCCGTTCTCACCGATTGGCGTGGATGCCGACCAGGTGCGTTTCCTCGATCTTTTCCTGATTTGGTGTACTCTGGCTGATGCGCCGGAAATGAGCAGCGAAGAGCTGCTGTGCAGCCGACAGAACTGGAATCGTGTCATTCTGGAAGGGCGCAAGCCGGGGCAGACTATCGGCATGGGCTGCGAAACCGCTCAGCAACCGTTGCTCGACGTGGGCAAACAACTGTTTGGCGATCTGCGTCGTGTGGCGGAAACTCTCGATGGTAATCAGGGCGATCGTCGTTATCAGGAAGTCTGCGATCAGCTGGTCGCGTCGTTTGACGATCCTGAACTGACCTATTCAGCCCGAATTCTGCATGCGATGAAGGAAAATGGCCTTGGTGGCAGCGGTCTGGCGCTGGCGGAGCAATATCGTCAGTTGCTGGCTGAAGAGCCTTTAGAAGTGTTGACTGAGCAGCAGTTTGCGCAGGAAGCCGAGCGTTCGCGAGCGAGTCAGCAGCAGATCGAAGAGAGCGATACAATAAGTTTTGAAGAATTTCTCGCCACTAAGGCGGGCTAGAAAAGAAAAAGGCCACATCACTGTGGCCAAATTAACATCTCTGTTGTCAGGGATGATGATAACAAAATGCGCGTCTTTCACTTACTCAGACGCACGGCGAGCAGAAAAGTTTCATTTATTTTTAAATTTTCTTAAACAGGAGGTGACTGTATGCCACTACTGGATAGTTTTACTGTTGATCATACGATCATGGCCGCACCTGCGGTACGCGTTGCGAAAACCATGAATACGCCGCACGGCGATGCCATCACTGTTTTCGACCTGCGTTTCTGCAAGCCGAATAAAGAAGTGATGCCGGAGCGGGGTATTCATACGCTGGAGCACCTGTTTGCTGGCTTTATGCGTAATCACCTGAACGGCGACGGTGTGGAAATCATCGATATTTCCCCGATGGGATGCCGCACTGGTTTTTACATGAGCCTGATTGGTACGCCGGATGAGCAGCGCGTTGCCGATGCCTGGAAAGCGGCGATGAGCGATGTGTTGAAAGTGACTGACCAGCGTAAGATCCCGGAATTGAACGAGTATCAGTGCGGAACTTACGAAATGCACTCGCTGGATGAAGCGCAGGAGATTGCGCGTCATATCGTTGACAGCGAAATCCGCGTCAACCATAACGATGAACTGGCGCTGCCGAAAGAGAAACTGCAAGAACTGCATATCTAGTTTTCTCTTTAGAGAAAACGGGCAGGAGCGGCATTTTCGTCGTCTATGCCGATGATTTGCACAGGCAAAAAAGGCGACCCTGAGGTCGCCTTTTTTAATGGATGACAGATTATGAACCGACCGACTGCTTCAGCGGTTTCTGCGGAGTGATTTTGATCTGTTTGACCATATTTTCCTGCACATCAAGAATATCGATGGCGTAGCCACCTAACTGGATGGTGGTGCCAGCTGACGGTATCTCTTCCAGCGCTTCCAGCAGCATGCCGTTAACGGTACGCGCTTCCTCTTCCGGCAGGTTCCAGTTAAAGGCTTTATTCAGTTCGCGTACGTTAGTGCTGCCTTCGACCAGTACCGAGCCATCATTCTGTGGCATCACTTCTTCCGCCAGCGTCGGTGACATTGAGGTGGTAAAATCCCCGACAATCTCTTCAAGAATGTCTTCGATCGTCACCAGCCCTTTAATATCACCGTATTCATCAATCACCAGCCCGGCTTTCTTTTTGTTGCGCTGGAACTTCACCAGTTGCACATTCAGCGGCGTACCTTCCGGGACATAGTAAATTTCGTCGGCGGCACGCAACAGATTCTCTTTGGTGAACTCTTTCTTCTCGGTCATCATGCGATAGGCTTCGCGCACGCGCAGCATGCTGATTGCGTCATCAAGCGAATCACGGTACAGCACAATGCGGCCGTGAGGCGAGTGGGTTAGCTGGCGCACAATCGCTTTCCAGTCGTCGTTGACGTTGATGCCGACAATCTCATTGCGCGGCACCATGATGTCATCAACACTGACTTTCTCCAGATCCAGTACCGACAGCAGCATATCCTGATTGCGGCTCGACATCAGGGTACGCGACTCATGCACAATGGTACGCAGCTCATCTTTGCTCAGCGCGGCGCTGATCGCGCCGTCAACTTTCATACCGACCATGCGCATCAGGATGCGCGTGATGGTATTCAGCAGCCAGACCAGCGGCAACATAATGATCTGTAGCGGCCCCAATAGCAAACTGCTGGGAAAAGCCACTTTTTCCGGGTAGACCGCCGCGATGGTTTTCGGCAGCACCTCAGCAAACACCAGTACCACAAAGGTCAGAATACCGGTTGCGATGGCGACGCCGGCATCACCGTACAGGCGCATGCCGACAATCGTCGCCAGCGAGGAGGCGAGGATATTAACGAGGTTATTACCGATCAGCACCAGGCTTATCAGACGATCGGGACGACGTAACAGCTTCTCAACGCGGCGAGCAGCACGATTTCCATTTTTCGCCTGATGCCTCAGGCGATAACGGTTGAGCATCATCATCCCGGTTTCTGAGCTGGAGAAGTAGGCTGAGACGAGCACCATGATCACCAGCGTGATGATCAGGGTAGTGGTTGAAACATGTTCCAACGCAGCAATTCCTTGTGGTGAGAGGTCAGGACATGAGGTGTTGCAGGACGCGGCTACCAAAATAGGCCATGGTCAGCAACAGTGCGCCGCCGCAGTTAAACCAGACGACGCGACGACCGCGCCAGCCCTCATGATAATGGCCCCAGAGTAATACGATATAAACAAACCAGGCGATAATCGACAGCACCGCTTTGTCGACGTTTTCGCGGCTGAAAAGATCCTGCATAAAGAACAGACCGGTGCACAACACCAGCGTCAGCAATACGACACCAACCTGGGTAATGTGGAACATTTTGCGCTCAATGACCATCAATGGTGGCATATCATTGCTGAATGCGAGCTTTTTATTTTTCAGCTGATAATCGATCCACGCCAGCTGTAGCGCATACAGTGCGGCGATAATCAGCGTGGCATAAGCCAGCAGCGCCAGACCAATATGGATCATCATCCCCGGCGTGGTTTCCAGGTGTGTGATAAAGGCATTGGGAACAAATGTCGCAAACGCGAGGTTAATCAACGCAAAGCTATAGATGATCGGCAACAGCATCCAGCCACGATTGCGCGAAGCCACAATCGTCATAATGGTACAGATCAGCAAGCTGACCAGTGAGCCAATGTTCAGCAGGCTGAGATTCTGGCCACCCTCCATGCCAAATATCCGCTGCTCCAGCGCAACGCCGTGAGCAACCAATGCAACGCAGGCAGAAATAACCGCCAGACGCCGCCATGCGCTGTTTTTACGGACCAGGCTTGGGATGATCAGGGCAAGGCTGAGTGAGTAGGCGAAAAGCGCCACAATCGCGAATACGAACATAGATGTTGTCAGGTACCGGCCGTTAAGAAAAACAGCAGTATAGCGCCAGCGGCAGCATGCACCAAACGATCTCATCGCCGATTGCAGAGATCGCCATCGCTTCGTGTTATAATCCGCCGAATTGTGTCGCCTGTGCGGCCTCTCTTATACGACGTTGAGCGAGAGACAATGTTTGATAATTTAACCGATCGTTTGTCGCAGACCCTGCGCAATATCAGTGGCCGCGGAAGGCTGACCGAAGAGAACATTAAAGAAACCCTGCGCGAAGTGCGCATGGCGCTGCTGGAGGCGGACGTAGCTCTGCCGGTGGTTCGTGACTTTATTAATCGCGTCAAAGAGCGCGCGGTAGGTCATGAAGTTAATAAAAGCCTGACGCCAGGCCAGGAATTCGTCAAGATCGTTAAGAACGAACTGGTCGCGGCGATGGGTGATGAAAATAACACCCTGAATCTGGCTGCACAGCCGCCGGCGGTAGTGCTGATGGCCGGTTTGCAGGGTGCGGGTAAAACCACCAGCGTAGCGAAGCTGGGTAAGTTCCTGCGCGAGAAGCATAAAAAGAAAGTGCTGGTGGTCTCTGCTGACGTCTATCGTCCGGCGGCAATTCGTCAGCTGGAAACGCTGGCCGAACAGGTTGGCGTGGATTTCTGCCCTTCTGACCTCAGCCAGAAACCGGTCGATATCGTCAACAATGCGCTGCAACAAGCGAAGCTGAAATTCTACGATGTGCTGCTGGTGGATACCGCCGGTCGTTTACACGTTGATGAAGCTATGATGGACGAAATCAAACAGGTACACGCCGCGATTAATCCGGTAGAAACCCTGTTTGTCGTCGATGCAATGACCGGTCAGGATGCGGCAAATACCGCGAAAGCGTTTAATGAAGCGCTGCCGCTGACCGGTGTGGTACTGACCAAAGTTGACGGTGATGCACGTGGTGGTGCGGCGCTGTCGATTCGTCACATCACCGGTAAACCGATTAAATTTATGGGTGTCGGCGAAAAAACCGAAGCCCTTGAGCCGTTCTATCCGGACCGTATTGCGTCGCGCATTCTCGGTATGGGTGACGTGCTGTCACTGATTGAAGATATTGAAAGCAAAGTTGACCGCGCACAGGCGGAAAAACTGGCCAGTAAGCTGAAGAAAGGTGATGGTTTTGACCTGAACGATTTTCTTGAGCAGCTGAAGCAGATGCGCAACATGGGTGGTATGGCCAGCCTGATGGGTAAACTGCCAGGTATGGGCCAGTTACCCGATAATGTGAAATCGCAGATGGATGACAAAGTTCTGGTACGCATGGAAGCGATGATCAACTCGATGACGCGTAAAGAGCGTGAGAAGCCAGAAATCATTAAAGGTTCGCGTAAACGCCGTATTGCCACCGGTTCCGGTATGCAGGTGCAGGACGTCAACCGTCTGCTGAAGCAGTTCGACGACATGCAGCGCATGATGAAGAAGATGAAGAAAGGCGGCATGGCGAAAATGATGCGCGGTATGAAAGGTATGATGCCACCAGGATTCCCTGGTCGCTAACAGGGTCCGAAATATCATAGCGTAAAAGGATAGTGAGCTTTAGATTGCTTTTTGCGCCAAAATGAGTAAAATTTTCGGGCTTTTTATATTGCACCTGGGCCCCGTTCCTCGATGGGGCCCGGTTGTTTTATTAACTAAAGAGGATGTTATGGTAACAATTCGTTTGGCACGTCACGGCGCTAAAAAGCGTCCGTTCTATCAGGTAGTCGTAACTGACAGCCGTAATGCACGTAACGGTCGCTTTATCGAGCGCGTAGGCTTTTTCAACCCGATCGCTTCTGGTCAGGCTGAAGCACTGCGTCTGGATCTGGACCGTATTGAGCACTGGGTTGGCCAGGGCGCAACGCTTTCTGATCGCGTTAACGCGCTGATCAAGCAAGCTAAAAAAGCAGCTTAATCTGTCACGGTGGTCAACATGAGCAAGCAACTCGCCGCCCAGCCCCCTGTTAAGCCGCTTATTCTCGGCAAAATGGGTGCGGCATACGGTATCCGTGGTTGGCTCAAAGTGTTTTCCTCCACCGAAGACGCCGAAAGCATTTTTGACTATCAGCCGTGGTTTATTCAACGTGCGGGTCAATGGCAGCTTATCGAGCTGGAAGGCTGGAAGCGCCACAATCAGGATCTGATCATCAAAGTCAAAGGCATTGACGATCGTGATGCTGCAGGACTCTACACCAATTGCGAAATTGTGGTCGATTCCGAGCAATTGCCAGAGCTGGATAGCGGTGACTATTACTGGAAAGACCTTATCGGTTGCCAGGTTGTCACCACTAAAGGCTATGAGCTGGGTAAAGTCACTGAGTTGATGGAAACCGGTTCTAACGACGTTCTCGTCGTGCAGGCAAACCTGAAAGATGCCTTCGGTGCGAAGGAGCGGTTAATTCCGTTTCTTGATGAACAGGTTATCAAGAATGTCGATCTCACTACCGGCACCATCGAAGTAGATTGGGATCCTGGTTTTTGACCTCCGAACAAAGCGGTAAGCAGGCAGCTCCATCGATGTGGATTGGTATAATCAGCCTTTTTCCAGAGATGTTTCGCGCGATTACCGACTACGGGGTAACTGGCCGGGCAGTAAAAAATGGCCTGCTCAGCATTCAGAGCTGGAGTCCTCGTGATTTCACTCATGACCGGCACCGTACCGTAGACGAACGTCCTTACGGCGGCGGACCGGGAATGCTAATGATGGTTCAACCCTTACGGGATGCCATCCACGCAGCAAAAGCGGCGGCAGGAGAAGGTGCTAAGGTGATTTATCTTTCACCTCAGGGGCGCAAACTTGACCAGAATGGCGTTTGCGAACTGGCGACTAACCAGAAGTTAATTCTGGTATGTGGTCGCTATGAAGGGATTGATGAGCGCGTAATTAAAACCGAGATCGACGAAGAGTGGTCTATAGGTGATTACGTTCTCAGTGGTGGCGAGCTGCCAGCAATGACCTTGATTGATTCAGTATCCCGGTTTATTCCAGGCGTACTGGGCAAACAAGCCTCAGCCGAAGAAGATTCGTTTTCTGATGGTTTGCTGGATTGTCCGCACTACACCCGACCTGAGGTGTTGGAAGGGATGGAAGTTCCGTCAGTTTTACTGTCGGGCAACCATGCTGATATTCGCCGCTGGCGCCTGAAACAGTCGCTGGGCCGTACCTGGCTTAGAAGACCTGAACTTCTGGAAAACCTGGCTCTGACTGAAGAGCAAGCAAGGTTGCTGGCAGAGTTCCAACAGGAATTCACCATGCACCAAAACGATGATGCGGTAGGTTAAGCGTATCGCTAACCTCCTTAAATATCAGTTTACCCAGGATAAGAGATTTATTATGAGCAACATTATTAAGCAAATTGAACAAGAGCAGATGAAACAGGACGTACCTTCATTCCGTCCGGGTGATTCCGTGGAAGTGAAAGTATGGGTCGTTGAAGGTTCTAAAAAACGTCTGCAGGCATTCGAGGGCGTGGTTATCGCTATTCGTAACCGCGGTCTGCACTCTGCATTCACTGTTCGTAAGATTTCCAACGGCGAAGGTGTTGAGCGTGTATTCCAGACTCACTCACCAGTAATCGACAGCATTACTGTTAAACGTCGTGGCGCTGTGCGTAAAGCCAAACTGTACTACCTGCGTGAGCGTACTGGTAAGTCAGCTCGTATCAAAGAGCGTCTTAACTAAGATACAGCTTACGCTGCATCCAAAAGTTAATAGCAAACAAGGGGTTGACCGACTGGTCAGCCCCTTTTTTTTTCTGGTAGTAACCGCTCAGTGCTGTCACATTAATGGCAACGACACATCCACAAACTGGGGCTTTGTATGCAGCGAATCAATCAGTACCAGCAACCCATCGGTGAAGCATTACCTGACTGGCAACCGGTGTTGTCGCCACCGCGAGCGGTGATCGCCGGACGCTACTGTCGGCTCGAACCACTGGATATCAATAATCATGCGAAGGATCTGTATGAAGCTTATGCCAGTGCGCAGGATGAGCGCGACTGGACCTATCTGTTTAGCCCCAGGCCAGCGGATGTAGCGGCCTGTCGTGAGTGGATCGCTGATAAGATCTCCGATACTTCACTGGTGCCGGTGGCTGTCGTTGACAATCAGACGGCCAAAGCAGTGGGAATGGCGTGTTATATGCGTATTGATAACAGTAATGGCGTGCTGGAACTGGGGCATCTTAGCTGGTCTCCCGGCATGCAGCGCACGGTTCTGGGTACTGAAGCGTTATGGCTGATGCTAAAAACCACCTTTGAGCTGGGCTATCGCCGTTGCGAATGGAAGTGTGATTCATTGAATGCCCCCTCGCGAGTGGCGGCCGAGCGTCTGGGATTTCGCTGGGAAGGAAGATTTCGTCAGATGATGGCGCGCAATAATCGCAACCGCGATACGGACTGGTTGTCGATTATTGACAGCGAATGGCCAGCGATTAATCTGGCAATCAGTACATGGCTTGATCCGCAGAACTTCAGCGCAGAGGGGCAGCAGATCCATTCACTGCGCAGCCTGATGCCTGCGGCGTAAATGATAAATAGCGGTATTAACCGGGCCGCTATCGAGAATGATTAAGCCATAGCGCATATCAATAAACTCTGCGCCACTGGCTTTGGCTACCGCCCGGCTGGCAAGGTTGGCTTCTGCCGCCAGAATCTCGACGGTGTTAACTTCTGCGCATCGGAAAGCCAGCGCTGCAAGGTCGCTGACCGCCTGACGGGCAATTCCCCTACGCTGGTGACTGCTGCGAACCCAGTAGCCGATTGCCGGTAAGCTGAATTTATCGCGCGCATAGCGCAGGCCGGCTCCACCTAACAGATGACCTTCATCATCGTAAATGCCAAACTCATCCGCCTCGCCTTTACTGCGCTGCATCGCAGTAAAAGCAAACCACTCACGTGCATCCTGTTCACTGTAACCCGCATGCGCCCAGACCATCCACGGCAACAGGCTGTCCAGTGACTCATTCACCGCCTGTGCAAAAGCAGCGGCATCCTGCATCGCAAAAGGACGAAGGTGTATATTCATGATATCTCCGGCATAAATCATAGTAGGTTGTCCGCTCTGCTTTACATCATAGAAGGATGAAGGAAAGATTGCGATCGTGATGCAGGTTGCAGATTTAAAAGCGTTTTTTTCGGCTGATGTTCATGAGATAAAAAACAACTGTAATTATATCTTTACGGTTTATTTCCTGGTTTGTAATACATTAAGCTATTGATTAATCAGTTATTATATGAAAAAAATCGGTTGATTTTAATTGAGTGGTAAATAAAGTGTACATATGTGGATTGCAGGCTTTACGTTATATGGTAAAGTAATCCCTACCTCATTGAGGATCTTAACGAACGCATAAACGAGTGAGAAAGGATCAGGATCATGCAAAAAGACGCGCTGAATAATGTTCATATCGCCGACGAACAGATATTGATTACTCCGGAAGAGCTGAAAAAACAGTTTCCGCTAAATGCCCAGCTGGAAGCGCAGATTGCTGCTTCCCGTCAGACCATTTCTGACATTATCAGCGGTAAAGATCATCGCCTGCTGGTGGTATGCGGACCTTGTTCAATTCACGATCCTGAAGCTGCGTTGGAATATGCCCGTTATTTAAAAGATCTCTCTGAGCAGTTGAAGGATCAGCTGTATATCGTTATGCGCGTCTATTTTGAAAAGCCTCGTACCACCGTCGGTTGGAAAGGGCTGATCAACGATCCTTATATGGATAACTCATTTGATATGGAAGCCGGTCTGCACATTGCGCGTCGCTTGTTGCTGAACCTGGTGGAAATGGGTCTGCCATTGGCGACCGAAGCGCTCGATCCTAACAGTCCGCAATATCTTGGCGATCTGTTCAGCTGGTCAGCGATCGGCGCGCGTACCACCGAATCGCAAACGCACCGTGAAATGGCCTCTGGCCTGTCGATGCCGGTTGGCTTTAAAAATGGTACTGACGGCAGCCTGGGTACGGCAATCAATGCGATGCGTGCTGCGGCAATGCCACACCGTTTTGTTGGCATCAACCAGGCGGGGCAGGTTTGTCTGTTGCAGACCAAAGGCAACCCGGATGGTCACGTCATTCTGCGCGGTGGTAAAGCACCAAACTACGGCCCGGAAGATGTTGCGCAGTGTGAAAAAGAGATGCTTCAGGCGGGACTCCGTCCATCCTTGATGATAGATTGCAGTCATGGCAACTCAAACAAAGACTATCGTCGTCAGCCCGGCGTGGCTGAGTCTGCAATAGCGCAGATCAAGGATGGCAACCGTTCTATTATCGGTCTGATGCTGGAAAGCAATATTAATGAAGGCAATCAGTCATCTGAACAGCCACGCAGCGCGATGCGCCACGGTGTTTCCGTTACCGATGCCTGCATCAACTGGGCGTCTACCGAAACGCTGCTGCGTAATATCCATCAGAATCTGGCTGGAGTGCTGACGGCGCGTCTGTCACAAGAGGTTTAATTATGGTGGCTGAACTGACCGCGCTACGCGATCAAATTGATGAAGTTGATAAAGCGCTGCTCGATCTGCTAGCCAGACGACTGGAACTGGTTGCCGAAGTTGGCGAAGTTAAAAGCCGTTATGGATTACCGATTTATGTTCCTGAACGCGAAGCTTCAATGCTGGCTTCGCGGCGTAAAGAGGCGGAAACACTGGGTGTGCCGCCTGATTTAATTGAGGATGTATTGCGTCGTGTAATGCGCGAATCCTACTCAAGCGAAAATGATAAAGGCTTCAAAACTCTCTGTCCTGAACTGCGTCCGGTGGTGATCGTCGGGGGCAGAGGGCAGATGGGGCGGCTGTTTGAAAAGATGCTGACCCTGTCGGGTTACCAGGTGAAAATTCTGGATAAGGGCGACTGGGAACAAGCAGAAGCCCTGCTCAGTGATGCGGGCATGGTAATTATCAGCGTGCCGATTCATCTGACTGAGCAAGTGATTGCCGAACTGCCAAAACTGCCGGATGACTGTATTCTGGTGGATCTGGCATCGGTAAAAAATCGTCCGTTGCAGGCGATGCTGGCGGCGCACAGGGGCCCGGTTCTGGGGTTGCACCCGATGTTTGGCCCGGACAGCGGCAGCCTGGCGAAGCAGCTGGTCGTCTGGTGTGACGGTCGTCAGCCGGAGGCTTATCAGTGGCTGCTGGAACAGATTCAGGTCTGGGGCGCGCGTTTGCACCGTATCAGCGCCGTTGAACACGACCAGAATATGGCGTTTATCCAGGCGTTGCGCCACTTCGCGACCTTTGCTTATGGTCTGCATCTGGCAGAAGAGAATGTTAATCTGGAACAGCTTCTGGCGCTGTCCTCACCGATTTATCGTCTGGAACTGGCGATGGTCGGGCGTCTGTTTGCTCAGGATCCGCAGCTGTACGCAGACATTATTATGTCTTCAGGCCGCAATCTTGAACTGATCAAACGCTATCATCAGCGATTTGGCGAAGCTATTACGCTGTTGGAGCAGGGCGATAAGCAGGCATTTATCGACAGTTTCCGCCGGGTAGAGCATTGGTTTGGTGATTATGCCAAAAGCTTCCTGGTGGAGAGTCGAACGCTGCTGCGTCAGGCGAATGACAGCCGTTTGTGACAGCGAGCCGGTTAAACGTCAAAATCGGCGCTTAGCCGCCGGATAGTCAATATGCGCAGAGTCTGGTCAGCCATCAGTGCCGGCCAAATTTTGCGCAATCTGCCAGCTGCCAGTCCCCCGCTGTCTGAGACTAATTAAAGCCCTGATAATTATTACGATAAAAGCGTTGATACCACTGCTGCGCCAGCTTCTGCATATCAATATCGGCAAATCTCTGCGGATAGAGTTTTTTAGCCATCCAGAGTTCACCCAGTCCGATTGCTTCCGGCATCGGATAGCCCCACGCTTTGGCGTACTCTGGCATCAGATAGACCCGATGATTTTTTACCGCGTCAATCGCCTGCCATTGCTTGCTGTTGTTGATCTCTGCCGGCACCTGCGGATAGCGATCCTGAACAAAGATCACCTGTGGATTCCATGTCAGCACTTGCTCCATCGCCACTTGTTTGTAGCCCTTAACCGTTGCGGCGGCAACATTAAGTGCGCCAGCATGCGACATCATCAGGCCGGTATATTTCCCGGATCCATAGGTCGTGAGTTCGGGATTGGCCATATAGACACGAATGCGTTGCTGGGGCGCAATATCCTTTAATCGCTCAGTGATTACCGCCCGTTGCGCAAAGGCAGCCTGAATTAGATCTTCCGCCTGCTGCTGGCGATTCACCACTTTGCCAATCAGGCGGATACCGTCTTTAAGACCTTCATCGTATGCCCGATCGTCATCCTGCCACGAAGGATTCAGCTGATTCTGGTGCTGCGCATTCCCTGCATGCAGGGAAATGGCGATCACCGGGATGCCCAACTGCGAGATTTGATCAATCATCTCCTGCGGTGCGTAGTTAGTAACAAACACCACCTGCGGATGTAGCGCGACCAGTTTTTCCAGGTCGACGTGGGTTAAATCACCCAGCAATGGAATGCTGTTTAAGGCCGGTACCAGCCGCTGATAATTATCGCCCAGCTGCTGTTTCCAGTTGCTTAAAATACCAACCATGGTTTGCGTCGCATCAAGCTGAACCAGCAGATTAAGCGTCTGATGTTGTAGTACTACCACGCGATCAACCTGGTCAGGAATAGTCACTTCGCGACCTAACTGATCGGTAACCTGGCGCGAGGCCAGTGATGAAAACGACGTTAAAAGTAGAAAAAACAGTAGGCTGAAGTGCTTTACTCGTGAAGACATGATGATCACCTTATCGCTATGTAATTTATTATATAGCGATGGGCGCTTAGCGTAAATTGCTGTTTATCTCGTGGCCAGCCCTTGCACGGACTGGCCCTTATCGGAAATTATTGCGGATCGACCGGCACTACGTTTTCACCCGGATAACATCCCAACACTTTCAGCGAACGGGTGATTGGTGTCAGCTCCCGCAGCGCCTGCTGCATCTCATCAGAACGCAGATTGCCCTGCACATCGATATAGAACATCTCTTCCCACGGATTGCCGTTAATTGGCCGTGATTCCAGCTTGCTCATTATCAGGTTGTGCTGGCGCAGCACCAGTAACGCTTCAACTAACGCACCAGCCTGCTGGCCGGTAGCCATAATCAGCGTGGTTTTCGCCGGCACCTGCGGTGATACATCAACCGGCTTACGTGCCAGAATAATGAAGCGGGTAATATTCTGTTGCTGATTAGCCAGATCGCGTTCCAGTACCTGCAAGTTATACAGCTCACCGCCCGCCTCACTGCCCAGCGCTGCTACTTTCGGCGAGTTCATCTCTGCCACTTTCTCCATCGCGGCAGCAGTGCTTTCGGTGTACTCAATTTTCCAGTGCGGGAAGCGATTAATAAACTGGCTGCACTGCTGGAATGGCTGCGGATGGCTGTAAACAGTTTCAATTTGCTGCAAATCAGTGGTGCCGGATACCAGCACGCAGTGGTTAATCGGCACGGTCATTTCACCGACGATAGACAGACTGGTCTGCTGTAGCAGGTCGTAGACATCATTGATGGAGCCGGAGCTGGTATTCTCGATCGGCAGCACGGCGTAATCGGCCTGGCCGGTCTCTACCTGATTAATGATGTCATGAAATTTCAGGCAACCGCTTTCAATAAACTGTTCAAAGTGACGCGCAGCGTAACGACGCGCGGCAAGATGTGAATAAGAGCCTTTCGGGCCGAGGAAAGCGATGCGCGCTGAATGCGCATTGGTCTGATTAAGATGCTTTTGCAGCAGCGCCTGCTGCGTCAGCACCGAGTCTTCAATGATTTGTTGAAACAGGCGGGTGATGTAATGCGCATCAAGCTGGTGGCTCTTACCAAGGGTTATCAGATGTTCCAGCAGATTGCGCTCACGGTCTATATCACGAATCGGCCGCTGGGTTGCCATTTTTGCCTTCGCCACGTCAATTGCCAGTCCGCGGCGCTCGGCAAGTAGCGCTAATAGTTTTTCATCAACGGCGCTGATTTTATCGCGCAGGGCTAACAGAGGGTTTTCGGTGTTCATTATCGCTACCTGTCAGATATCCAAAAAAAAAGCCTCCCGTTTGGGAGGCTTTGTTGTTCGTCTTCGCATTCATTCTCACACGACGAATTGCCTCCCATTCAGGGGAAGGTAAAAAAGAATGCGAAGAAAAACGTTTGGGGTTTCATGGTGATTTCCGTAAATGTCGAACGGTTACAGTAACCGCTGCAATTTATTTCTGTCAATAAAAAACGCGCCCGCAGGCGCGTCGATAACAGCTAATTACTCTTCTTGCTCAACAACGCTCAGGTCTTTGACACTGGCCACCGCGCGGCGGGCTTCGCCTTTGTGCTGGACTTTATTCAGCTGGCGTTCCAGTTTATTAATCAAATCGTTGATTGCCGCATACATATCTTCGTTTTTAGCGCTGGCAATCAGGGGACCGTTTGGCGTGTTAATGGTAGCATCAGCGACAAATTCCTTCGGCTCTTTCGAAAGAACAATGTGCGGATTAATCAGATGGGTTTGCCACTTTTCTAACTTGGCGAGACGGTCTTCGACATGCTGGCGGATGGCCGGCGTGATATCCATTTGCTTACTGGTAATGTTCAGAACCATAGTACTTACCTCTCTGTCATTTCCGTCTTGGTGAGTCCAGCATAGCGCGAAAAACATCAAGATGTGTGATTCAAATCACGAAAATTTGTCACTTTTTGTCAATCAGCTGAAATCTGTGATGTTGGCTAATAAATCTGGCGACAGAGCTTGCCGGAGCCGGTTTAACGGGGCATTATTGACAGGTTAACCGGGCTGAAAAATGTGGCGATTGATGTTTTTATGGCCAAAAAAAAGGCAGCCAACAGGCTGCCTTTTTTGTCTCAGCAATTTACGCCGGGTTAGCTGCAATCAGCTTCGCGACTTTATCCGCTTCAGCGTTCAACTCCAGCTTACGGTAAGCATTTTCCATTAACGGCAGAGCGGCACGGGTCGCCTCAGTGTCCGGATAATCTTTCATCATCTGCTCAACGCGATTAACTACAGCGACATATGCCCCACGCTTAGTATAGAATTGCGCCACCGACAGCTCATACTTGGCCAGGCGATCTTTCAGATACACCAGACGCTTGCGTGAATCAGTAGCATACTGGCTGTTCGGATAGCCGCGCAGCAGTTGTGAGAAGTCACGGAAAGCATTACGTGCATGTTCAGGATCGCGGTCAGAACGATCAACACCGAAGAAGCCTTGCAGCGCGGAATCATCCAGCGCCATATCCGTCAGACCTCTCATGTAAATGACATAGTCGATGTTCGGATGGGTAGGATTCAGTCGCATAAAGCGATCGATTGCGGCCTGCGCCAGCGGTAAATCGGCATTTTTGTAGTAAGCGTAGATCAGATCTAGCTGAACTTGCTGGGAGTAAGGGCCGAACGGATAGCGGTTATCGAGCGCTTCCAGTTGCGTTATTGCTCCTTTAAAGTTACCGTCCTGCAGTTTTTGCTGGGCCGTAGCGTAAAGCTCAGATGGTGGACTGTCAGGAACCACATCCTTGGAGCTGGAACAACCAACCAGTGCCAGGCTCAACGTGGCTGCAGCCACCAGATATTTCATACGCGTCATGACGATTTGATTATCCTCAGAGTGTTATTGCGGAAGCTGTCCGTTAAGCTCCCTTTAGTGACCAGGTACGATAGCACATTATATTAAACGGCATCGCCGTGAAAACCCAACGTTAACGAAGAAGCTGTTTATGGCACAACAAGTACAACTCACCGCAACGGTGTCCGAATCACAACTCGGACAACGCTTAGATCAGGCTTTAGCGGAAATGTTCCCTGATTATTCACGTTCTCGCATAAAAGAATGGATCCTTGACCGTCGTGTGATGGTTAACGGCAACGTGGTCGATAAGCCGAAAGAAAAAGTGCTGGGTGGCGAAAAGGTCGCTATCAACGCTGAGATTGAAGAAGAAGCACGCTGGGAAGCGCAGGATATCGCGCTGAACATCGTCTATGAAGATGATGACATCCTGGTGATTAATAAACCACGCGACCTGGTGGTTCACCCTGGCGCAGGCAATCCTGACGGCACGGTGCTGAATGCTTTACTGCATTATTATCCGGCTATTGCCGACGTGCCTCGTGCCGGTATCGTCCACCGTCTCGACAAAGATACCACTGGTTTAATGGTGGTGGCAAAAACTGTCCCGGCGCAGACGCACCTGGTAGAAGCGCTGCAACTGCGTGAAATTACTCGTGAATATGAAGCGGTAGCCATTGGCACGATGACAGCAGGCGGTTCGGTTAACGAGCCTATCAGCCGTCACTCGACCAAGCGAACTCATATGGCGGTGCATCCGATGGGGAAACCAGCGACCACGCATTATCGTATTATGGAGCATTTCCGTGCCCATACGCGCCTGCGTTTGCGCCTTGAAACCGGCCGTACTCACCAGATCCGCGTACATATGGCGCATATCGCCCATCCGCTGGTGGGCGATCAGCTGTATGGCGGTCGTCCGCGCCCACCGAAAGGGGCATCGGATGCTTTTATCAGTACGCTGCGTCAGTTTGATCGCCAGGCGCTGCACGCAACTATGCTGCGTCTGTATCATCCAATCACCGGTATCGAAATGGAATGGCATGCTCCGTTGCCGCAGGATATGGTCGATCTTATCGACGCATTGAAAGCCGATACGGAAGAGTTTAAGGATCAGCTGGACTGGCTATGAGTGAACTGATTATTCCCGACTGGCCTGCACCGGCCAATGTGCGCGCCTGTTCAACCACCCGTTCTGGCGGCTTTAGCCATGCGCCATGGGATGCAATGAATCTGGGATTGCACGTTGGGGATGATGAGTTAACTGTGCAAGCCAATCGCCAGCGCCTCATGGCGATGGCGGAGTTACCTGCGATGCCGGTCTGGCTTGAGCAGGTACACGGCACTGACGTGCTGCGTCTGGACGGTAATGTACCGGCGTCACTGCGTGCCGATGCGGCGTGGAGCGATCGCCAGGGTACGGTTTGTGCTGCGATGACGGCAGATTGTTTACCGGTACTGTTTTGTTCTCAGGACGGCAAGCAAGTCGCTGCAGCCCATGCCGGATGGCGCGGGCTGTGTGCGGGCGTATTAGAGGCGACGCTGGCGAACTTCTCCTGTCCTGCCAGTGAAATTCACGCCTGGCTGGGACCGGCTATCGGACCCGATGCCTTTGAGGTCGGGAGCGAGGTGTACCATGCCTTTGTCTCTCAGAATCAGCAGGCTGCTGCAGCATTTAAACCCGTGGGCGAGAAGTATTATGCTGATATCTGGCTGCTGGCGCGTCAGCGCCTGGAGGCGCAGGGTATTCGTTCAGTCAGCGGTGGAGGTCTGTGTACCCTGACGCAGGCTGAACAATTTTTCTCCTTTCGACGCGATGGCGTCACCGGCCGCCTGGCAAGTTTGATCTGGCTGATATAACCTGTAGTTTCAAGACGATCCAGTTAGCGTATTTTTTCGCCTGATATTTAAGGTCATTAACCTTGAAAAATTTGAGGGATGACCTCATTTAATCTCCAGTAGCATTTTGACCTTATGGGAGGAATTATGCGTCTGGATCGTCTTACTAACAAATTCCAGCTGGCACTCGCCGACGCTCAGTCACTCGCACTTGGGCGCGACAACCAATTTATCGAACCTCTGCATCTGATGAGCACTCTGCTTAATCAGGAAGGCGGATCGGTGCGTCCGTTACTCACCACTGCAGGCGTAGATGTCGCCTCGTTGCGTAACGGTATTGAGCAGGCGATTAGCCGCTTACCGCAGGTGGAAGGCACCGATGGCGATGTGCAACCTTCGGCCGACCTGGTCCGGGTTCTTAATCTTTGTGACAAGCTGGCGCAAAAGCGCGGCGACAACTTTATATCATCTGAATTATTTGTTCTGGCAGCACTCGACTCGCGCGGCTCGGTAGCGGATTTACTGAAATCTGCGGGCGCAACCAGCGAAAAGCTGACGAAGGCCATTGAGCAAATGCGTGGAGGGGAAAGCGTGAACGATCAAGGGGCTGAAGATCAGCGCCAGGCTTTGAAAAAATACACTATCGATCTGACTGAGCGTGCTGAACAGGGCAAACTCGATCCGGTGATTGGCCGTGACGAAGAGATTCGTCGCACTATTCAGGTGTTGCAGCGTCGCACCAAAAATAACCCGGTACTGATCGGTGAACCCGGCGTGGGTAAAACCGCCATCGTTGAAGGACTGGCGCAGCGTATTATCAATGGCGAAGTGCCGGAAGGTCTGAAAGGACGTCGGGTGCTGGCGCTGGATATGGGCGCGCTGGTGGCGGGAGCCAAATATCGCGGTGAATTTGAGGAGCGCCTGAAAGGCGTGCTTAATGACCTGTCTAAACAGGAAGGTAATGTCATCCTGTTTATTGACGAACTGCATACTATGGTCGGCGCCGGTAAAGCCGATGGCGCGATGGATGCCGGCAATATGCTGAAACCTGCGCTGGCGCGTGGTGAACTTCACTGCGTGGGTGCCACCACGCTGGATGAGTACCGGCAGTACATCGAAAAAGATGCTGCGCTGGAGCGTCGTTTCCAGAAAGTGTTTGTCGCAGAACCGAGTGTTGAAGACACCATCGCCATTCTGCGTGGGCTGAAAGAACGCTACGAGCTGCACCATCATGTGCAGATCACCGATCCGGCCATCGTGGCAGCGGCCACGTTGTCGCACCGGTATATCGCCGATCGCCAGCTGCCGGATAAAGCCATCGACCTGATAGATGAAGCGGCTTCGAGCATTCGTATGCAAATCGACTCCAAGCCAGAATCACTCGATCGCCTTGAGCGCCGTATTATTCAGCTTAAGCTTGAACAGCAGGCGCTGAAAAAAGAATCAGATGATGCCAGCATTAAACGTTTAGAAATGCTGGAAGATGAGCTGGGCCAGAAAGAACGCGAATACTCTGAGCTGGAAGAGGAGTGGAAAGCGGAGAAAGCCTCGCTTTCTGGAACGCAGACGATTAAAGCCGAACTTGAGCAGGCGAAATTGTCGCTGGAGCAGGCGCGTCGTGTTGGTGACCTGGGGAAAATGTCCGAACTGCAATACGGGCAGATTCCTGAGCTGGAAAAACAACTGGCATCGGCCACCCAGTCTGAAGGCAAAACCATGCGTTTATTACGCAACCGCGTAACCGATGTTGAGATTGCCGATGTGCTGGCGCGCTGGACCGGGATTCCGGTGGCACGCATGATGGAAGGTGAGCGCGATAAACTGCTGCGCATGGAGCACGACCTTCATCAGCGTGTGATTGGACAAAACGAAGCGGTTGAAGCGGTTTCTAATGCGATTCGTCGCAGCCGGGCCGGCTTAGCCGATCCGAATCGCCCAATTGGTTCATTCCTGTTCCTCGGCCCAACGGGTGTCGGTAAAACCGAGTTGTGTAAAGCGCTGGCTAACTTCCTGTTCGACAGCGATGACGCGATGGTGCGTATCGATATGTCCGAGTTTATGGAAAAACACTCAGTGTCACGTCTGGTGGGCGCGCCTCCAGGTTATGTTGGTTATGAAGAAGGTGGCTACCTTACTGAAGCGGTACGTCGTCGTCCTTATTCAGTGATTCTGCTCGACGAAGTAGAGAAGGCGCATCCGGATGTGTTCAACATCCTGTTGCAGGTACTGGATGATGGTCGCCTGACGGACGGACAGGGCAGAACGGTCGACTTCCGTAATACCGTGGTCATTATGACGTCGAATCTTGGTTCGGATCTGATTCAGGAACGTTTCGGTGATTTGGACTATCCGGAAATGAAAGATTTGGTGATGTCGGTCGTTGCGCACCACTTCCGTCCTGAGTTTATTAACCGTGTTGACGAGCTGGTGGTGTTCCATCCATTGGGTGAGCAGCATATTGCGTCGATTGCCAAAATCCAGCTCCAGCGTCTTTATCAGCGTCTGGAAGATCGTGGCTTTACTCTGCACATCTCAGATGAAGCGTTGCAGCTGCTTGGCGAGAACGGTTATGACCCGGTTTACGGTGCACGACCTTTGAAACGCGCTATTCAGCAGCAAATTGAGAACCCGCTGGCGCAGCAGATTCTCTCCGGAGCGTTGATTCCGGGTAAAACTATCGAGATGATAGTGAAAGATGGCGTGATTGTTGCTCATCAATAAACAGAGAGTACTGATAAAAACGGGCCGTTAAGGCCCGTTTTGGTATGTTAATCACACGATATGCAGAAAATTACAGCGGGTGTGATTGAAAACTGAGCGTCTGAACAATTATTTCAATTTAGTACTTGTCACCCGTCAGAAACTCCCTATAATGCGCCTCCACTGACACGGAACAACGGCTTACAGGCCACCGGGTCAGAAGGTTCGGTAAGATGAACCGCCGGAGAAAAACTTCTGAAAAAGAGGTTGACTCTGAAGGAGGAAAGCGTAATATGCGCCACCTCGCAACAGCAAGCCAAATCGCTGATTGCACTGCTCTTTAACAATTTATCAGACAATCTGTGTGGGCACTCGCAGGGTTGATATCGCAAACCATCTTCGGATGGAAAAAATTTGAAATAT